>Ga0208628_1000012_pt1 | contig 225096 bp, 173 predicted proteins | sample LakWasMet16_LOW5_2_FD_183864 | JGI IMG/M metagenome (GOLD analysis project Ga0208628, IMG submission 183864) | Freshwater sediment methanotrophic microbial communities from Lake Washington under simulated oxygen tension - Sediment Metagenome... | ecosystem: Environmental > Aquatic > Freshwater... | reverse complement strand
GGAGGGGTGGGCGGGGGAGATGGAGGGGCGGACGTCGGAGCCAGACCCCAGCCCGTGAGGGCGGGGGCGCGACCTACCACGCTGCCAGTCGTCGTCCGGAGACGTGGTCGGTCTCCGGGCCGAGGCGACGTCGAGGCAACTTGGGCAGTGGTTGGGAGGACGGTTCGTCTCGTGGCGCGAGGGTTGGCGTAGAGAACCGCTCTCATGCCCCCGGTCGGGCCGTGCGTTCAACCCCCCAGGAGCTCCGGGACGGGGCTACGTCTGTTCAGGCGTGACGCAGATGGACGGGTAGCCCGAATGCGCGAGGGGTCCTGCGAGATGGCCCTCGCCGGGCGCTTACGAAGCACGTGCGCGTGGTCGACGGCACCGGCGAGATGCTAGCCAAGTGGCTGATGCTGCTGCTCACCAACGCGCTCGCGATCACGCTGGGTCGCAGTCGAATCCCGGCGGTCCGCACGATGACGCCCGCGCGCTTGAACGAGCTGCTGCTCGCTCGAAGCACGGTCGCGGCGATCGGCGAGGCGGAGATCACTCTCTACCTCGAGCCCATTCACGAATACCGAGACCGCGAGCATCAGCGGGAGTTGGTGAGGTCTTCGACGAGGCCGCGCTCACGTTGACGGGGCGCACGCTGCGCCTTCGCCTGCGGAAAGCCCGCGGATCCGAGTGATGCTGGCGGTTTTCGAGCCCCGCCAATCAACCCTGCCTAAACTGGCACGCTCGATCACCCTGTTTGATTGGATCAAAGCGGCCACGTGGATCTGAACTTGGTATCAACGGATCGGCCGACATGCACAGTGTGCAGGTTGGTCCGGTGAGGTCACGACACAAGCCTCTTGCGGAGCGCACGCTGGTCCGCTACCGCACCGACACTCGGTGCCTGCGTCAGACTCCCGGCATTCAGTGGCTGCAATACACAGCGTGCGGCTGCCAATGCTGGCACAAGTGGCGAAGTATACCATGTTCGTTGTAGTTGGGCCCAGGGGCAGCCGCGCCCAGGAGTTGCAATAGTCGGTGGTACTTAAGTACCTGCATCGCATCTCTTCACGAGGGTAGCTCTCTGAAACAGGGGCCGGAGACCCAGGACAACGCGCACCAGCCTCATCCGAAGTCACATCGCGACCCCGGACGTCCGAGGTATCTCCTTCGTCGCGCTCTGTACCAAGGTCACCCGAACCAGCCTCGTTCACGGAGAGACCACCGTCCGTCGAGTCGCTCGGCGCCACAGAACTCGCGCACCCGTCCATCCCAACGGCGACAAAAAATAAAACGATTGTCAAGGGTCTCATCGGATCACTCCTGCGGATTTTGGGGAGACCTGATGACTGCTAGAGATCTGTTCACCATGTCCGTCCGCTCCCGACTTCCGCACGCCATGCCGTCGCAGACACGCAGTTCCCCCTGAGACACCGCTCCCCGGCGAGACAGGAGACTCCGCAGCGTCCGCATGAGCGAACGTTTTCATTCAGGTCCACGCACCCGTCAGCGCACCGTGTCTGCCCAACGCTACAGTTGTCAGAAGGTCCACCTGCTGCCCAGTATCGCCGCGGCGAAACGTAGGCGTTATGAGTGCCGGTGCGAACGCACCGACCTCCACGACACCGGTCACTGCCAGAACAGTGCTGTGAACAGGCACCACAATGGTTGGGATCACTGGCGAGTTCCACGCATTGTCCGTCGCAAACCCCTGCGGTCGGCGAGCACACAGTGCGATGGGAGGCGCCTCTCTGAGGCCCCACAGCGACACGCCCGACCTGTATCGGCGACACTGCTGAAAGTGTAGAAGACCGTCGCGAACTTGGGCTTCTCTGTTCCTTGTACGCGGAGACGAAAAGAAAAATCAGAAATGCAATGTACTTAGTAGTTGCTCGAGAACCTACTGCCCCTCCTCTGCGAAGAAACACAGTCTGGGGAGACGCACTGACTTTCAAGCAAATTCCGAACTGTCGGCGCGCTTTTGTTCTCGCACTCGTATCATTATTCCGTGCCGCGGGATGAATCCCACGGGAACGATAGGGTCACCGTACAAGCGCACTCCTTCCTCGACGCTTCGACTGGCGACCTGACCGCACCCGCAGGCGATCGACGGGTGGCCTGGGTGGTCGGTCGCTCACATCGTCGCCACTCTCTAGTCCCCATTGGAGATTGCCATTGCCATCCTCCTCTTCCCGGTGAGAGCCTTTTACGATTGGAGGTTTCTGCGATGGCAAAAGCGAAGACGACAACCGTGTCCAAGAAGCAGCCCGCGACCGCTCCCAGCCCGGCGAAGTCCGCCGCGCGCAAGCCCGAGGTGGCCACCGCGCCATCGAGGACGCCGCTCCCCTCGAAGGCCGACGTGCAGCCCGACGCGTCCGTCGGGGCGCTGGTGCTGCACTCCGAGCGCCTCGTGAAGACCGCGGCGACGCACGCCGATGAGCTCGAGGCGGCGAAGGTCACCGCCGCCGACCGGCGCGAGCTCAGCGCTCGCATCGCGGCGCTGCGCGAGGCCGAGGCCGCCTGGAAGAAGGCGCGCGTCGCGTCGGCGCCGGGCGCCGTGGCGAAGGGCCGCGCCGCCCTCACCCTCGGGCGCGAAGACCTGCTCGGCGCCCTGCGCGCCTTCGCCGACCACGACGAGGCCACGCAGCTCGCCCTCGACGCCGTCGGCTCGGTCGACGACGACGACGACCTGGAGGCCGACGTCGAGGCGCTGGTCCCGCTGGCCCGCGCCCACGCCGCCGACCTCGAAGGGACCGAGATCACCCCCGCCCACGTCGACACGGTCGCGTCGCTGCTCGTCGCGTTTCGCCTGGTGCGCGCGGGCCTGCGCTTCCACGCCGACGATCCCACCACCGCCCAGGCCCTCTCGAAGGCGGCGCTCTCGGCGCGGCGGGCGCGCAACGAGGCCTTCTGGGCGCTCTCTCAGCTCAACCGCCAGGTGTCAGGGCGGGCGCGCTTCTGCTTCCGCCGCGACGCCAAGGTGAAGGCCCTCTACGGCAACTACTCCGCCGAGCGCGCGGGCTCCCGCAATCCCTCCCCGGCGAACGATCCCGCGAAGCCCACGGGCTGAGCTCCACCCACCGTCGCCGCTCGACCAGGCGCTCAGAACATCCGCACCCCGAGGCCCGCTAGCACGCTCACGTGCGTCCCCGGCAGCCACGCCACCGGGAAGGCCCAGCCCGCGCGCACGTAGGCCTGCCACCGCCCGAAGCGCAGGTCGGCGAAGGCCGCCGCGCCGCCCGCTCCTCCGAAGCTGTCGAGCGCCCCCACGCGTCGCACGTCGTTGAAGGCCCCGCCCGCGACCGCCACGCCCAGCTCGTGAGGAGCCCCCAGCGACGGGCGCACGTGCACGCTCGCCTGCGCCGCGATCAGCCGCTCGCTCAGCAGCGACGGCCACGCGAGCCCGGGAATGGCCACCACGTAGGGGTTCATCCCTCCGACCCTCGGTCGGGTGAGGTCGTCCTCGCCCTCTCCCCAGCTCGCGCTCTGCTCCAGCTGCACCCGCACGCGCGACCCGAGCACCGCGCCCGCGCGCAGCCACTGCCTCGCCATCACGATCACCCGCCCGGGGTGGTTGCGGCGGTCGTCCGCGCCCGCGAGCGCTCCCCACGCCTGAGCGTCGTCGCGCACGTCGACCCCCAGCTCCACGCCCGCCGCGATACCCCGGAGCCGGGGATAGGCGACGTGCGCCTGCCATTCCTCGGCGGGGCTGGTGATGGCCCAGTACGTATAGCGAAGCCGAGGCTCGAAGACCGCCGCGTCCGGAGGGAGCAGCAGGTCACGGCTGGTCGCGTCGGAGCGGGCGAAGAGCCAGCGGCGCGCGGCGGCGACGAGCTCCAGCGAGTGGGCTCCGCCGGGCAGCCATTTGATGGAGGTGACCGCCCAGGCGTAGCTCGCCCAGAAGCCTCGGCCGGGCTGTCGTGTCCCGAGCGCCCGGTAGTCCGGAAGCACCCCGGCGTAGGCCCCCTCCGCCCGCACCGCAGCCGAGAACCGCAGCCTCGGCGTCCCCAGCGGAACATCCTCCACCCCCACCTGCACCGTCTCGGTGTTGAGGAAGAGGTGGAGGTCGCCGCCGCCGCGGGTGAGGCCGCGCCCTCGCGCGTCGACGAGCACCCATCCGTGGCCGCCGAGCTCGGGGGAGAGCCACTGCTCGTGGGCCGCCAGCGCCGCCGCGCTCCAGTCGAGGCCCTGCGCCTCCGCGCCGAAGGCCAGCGTGGCGATCGCCGCCGCCCGGGGATGCCACCCTGCGTTTCGTCTCATGGAGCGTGACGGTACGCGGGTCGGGCGCTGTGGGTGACGCCTACGGAAATGCCCGTTGGGCGGCGGAGGGCGATCGGGGGTATGGTCCCGGCCTCGATCGCCATGCACAGCCCCCTTGATACGCTGGTCTCTGAAGGCATTCTCGACGATGTGCTCGGCCGCCTGAAGAGCGGCAAGGAGGCCGACGTGTTCCGGGTGGTGTACCGGGGCGAGGTCGTGGTCGCCAAGGTCTACAAAGACCGCGACCAGCGGAGCTTCAAGAACAACGCGGGCTACAAGGAAGGCCGCGTCGTGCGCAACACCCGCACCCAGCGGGCGATGGAGAAGGGCAGCCGCTTCGGTCGCTCCGAGGACGAGGACGAGTGGAAGGCCTCCGAGGCCCGCTGCCTCCACCGGCTCCACGCCGCGGGCGTGAGGGTGCCCACGCCGGTGATGTTCTACGAGGGCGTGCTGCTGATGGAGCTCGTCGAGGACGCCGAGGGCAACGCCGCCCCGCGCCTCGTCGAGGCGGCCTTCGACCCCACCCTCGCGGCGGGCTTCTACCGCGACCTGCGATCGCAGATCGTGAAGATGCTCTGCTGCGACCTCATCCACGGAGACCTGTCGCCCTACAACGTGCTGCTCGCCGCGGGCGGCCCGACCATCATCGACTTCCCGCAGACGGTCTCCGCGGCGCACAACTCCCAGTCGGAGACCTTCTTCCGCCGCGACTTCGACGGCATCCAGCAGTTCTTCGCGCGCATCGACCGCAGCCTCCTCGCGTGCAACAGCGACGGCCGCGAGATCTGGAAGACCTACGTGCGGCGCGAGCTGTCGCCCGACTATGTTCCGGAGCCGGTCGCCCGCGAGGCGAGGCCCGGCCAGGCCCAGTACGCCCCGCGAGGACAGCAGGGCCCGCGCCCCGGCGGCGCCCGCCCGCCGCAGTCCTACGGCGGAGCGCCACAGGGTCAGCCCCGCCAGGGTGCACCGCAGGGGCAGCCCCGACAGGGCGCACCGCAGGGACACGCGCCGCGCCAGGGAGCACCGCAGGGACAGCCGCCGCCTCGTCAGGGAGCACCGCAGGGACAGCCGCCGCTTCGTCAGGGAGCACCGCAGGGACAGCCGCCTCGTCAGGGAGCACCGCAGGGACAGCGGTCGGCGCCGTGGCCGGCCCGCTCACCGGGGCCCGTGGTCAGCTATGTGAAGCGCCCGGCAGGCCGCGATGCGGGTCCTCCGGCCGAGCGCGCGACGGCTGCTCCTCCGCCGAAGCCCGCCGCTCCGCCACCTCCCGACGGCAACCCCCACCGCAAGCGTCGCCGGCATCGGCCGTAGTCGGTCGCTCGCCCACGCCGTCAGTACGCGTCCTCACCCGGAGCGAAGCGGAGGGGCGCGACCGCCCACGCCGTCAGTACGCGTTCTCTCCTTCACCCTGAGCCTCGCGCTCACCCCCGCAGCGCCGTCTCCCAGGCCTCCGGGCGAAAGCCCACGAGCACGGTGCCGTCGCGCACCAGCACGGGGCGCTTCACCAGCTTGCCGTCGGCGGCGAGCCACCCGATGAGCTCGTCGTCGGTGGCCGCGTCGACGCGCGCCTTGCCCAGCGCCCGGTAGCTCTGGCCGCTGGTGTTGAGCCAGCGACGCAGCGGAACGCCGCTCGCGGCGATCCATCGTCGGAGCTCGTCGACGGTCGGCGGCTGCTCGACGATGGGACGCAGCTCGAAGGGGATCGCGCTGGCCTCGAGCCAGGAGCGCGCCTTGCGACAGGTGTCGCATCCCGCATAGGCGAGGAGGAGGGCTGGTGTTGTCATGGGGTGAGGTGCCGGAGCTGAGGAGCGATCAGACGCTCACTCGAAGGGGTTGGGCGGGACCGCTCCGCTGCTCGGCGTCGCGGGCCTCGCTGCGGGCGCAGGCGTGGGCGCGGGCCGGACCGCAGGCGGCGGCGCTGCCGGGGCGGTGACCGCGGGCGTCGGACGCGCCGCAGGAGCGGGACGCACGACGGGTCGCTGGATGGGGCGGCCGACGGGCCTCGGGCGAGCGATGGGCGCTTCGTCGGGGGCGACCGCCGCAGGGGCAGGCGCAGGAGCGGGCGTGGGCAGCGGCACCACCGCGGGGACCGGCGCGGGCTCGGGCGTCGGGGCGGGCGTCGGGGCGGGCGCGGGCTCCTCCGTGGTCTGCGGCTGCGGCTGCGCCGTAGGAACCGGCGGCGCCGTGGGGGGCTGCTCCATCACCGGCGGGGTGCTGGGCTCACGCGGAGGGATCGGCGGCGTCGGGGCGGCGGGCTCCGGCGCGGGCTCCGTGACGGGCGCGGGCGTCGGCTCGGCCGGCGTGTCGCTGCTGCCCTGCATCAGCACCGCGACGACGCCGACGACCAGCGCCAGCCCGATGGCAGCGTAGAGCACCACCGGGCTGCGCTTCTTCGGCGCCGCGTCGACCTTGGAGGCGACGTCGGTCACCACGGCTGAACGCGCAGCCGCAGCAGCAGGCGCAGGCGCAGGCGCAGGTCGGACCGAGGGCGGCGCCTCCTTGACCGACTCCTCGATCAGCTCCTCGAGGGAGACCCCCGCGGGCTTCTTCTCGGCGACCGCGGCCACAGGGGCCTCGTCGACGACGGGCGCAGCCTCGGCAGCGGGAGCAGTCTCGACGGCGGTCGCAGCCTCGACGGCGGTCGCAACCTCGACGGCGGTTGCAGTCTCGACGGCGGTTGCAGTATCGACGGCGGTCGCAGCCTCGACGGCGGTTGCAGTCTCGACGGCGGTCTCCTCGCTCGCTGCCGCGGCCTCAGGCGCTGCGGGAGCGGGCTCCGGCGTCGCGGCGGTCGTCGGCTCATCGGGGATCTCGCGCATCGCCTTGAGGGCCGCGTCGAGCTCCACCCTGGAGGCGCGCTGGGTGCTGTCGTCCGAGAAGGCCGCGACGTCGGCAGCCTTCATGGGGATGGTTCCGGGCGGCTCGCTCGGTACCTTCACCACGTCGCGCTCGCCGCTGGTGAACTCCAGCGTCGCGCGGACGTCGCTCGCGGCCGGTCGGGCGACCGGCGAGCCCACCACCAGCTGCGCCGCCGCCTTCGGGGGCGTCGGCTCGACCGTCGGCGTCGCCGCGACCACCGGCGAAGCCTTCGAGGCCTCGGCCTGGGCGAGCGCCGAGCGCGCGGCCTTCACGGCCTCCGCGGCCTCGGCCAGGCCCATGCCCACCATCGTCGACTTCATCGACCCGACGGCCTTCGCGCTCTCCCCCGACTCCGCAGCGGGCTGCGACGGAGCCTTGGCGATGCGCAGCGCCTCGCCCAGCAGGGCGTTCATCTGGCGCATCACGGTCTGGTCCTGCTCGGCGGGGAGGGGGGCCGGCGGACCGTTGCCGAAGAAGTCTCCCGAGCGGGAGTCGATGCTCGTCGGCGGAGGCACGCTGGGCGCCGACGGGCGCAGGCTCTCGAAGTGCGGCCCGGCCCCCTCGCCCTTGCGCGCCATGATGCGCTCCAGCACCTCGTACCCCTCGTCCACCTTGAGGAACTTCACCCCCATCCCGGGCGGCGCGTCGGGCCTCGCCTCGTGCTCCTCGCGGCGCTGCACCACGCGCCCCGCGGCCTTCAGCACCGGCGTCTCGTCCTTGAGCTGGATCTCGATCTTCAGCAGCTCGCCGAGCGCGGGCGGCTTCGGCGTCTTGATCCACATCCCGGTGCGGGAGATGTCCTTGGCGTACTGCTCGATGAAATCCTCGAGCGTCGCGCTCTTGTATTTCACCTTGAGGGCCTTCGCCTTGACCTTCTGTTCCTTGCGGGGTTCGTCGGACATCGAGTGTGCGTCTCCAGGCCAGTCGTGGGCTCTCGGATGATCAGCGACCGTGAGGGAGCGCCCAAAAAAGCAGCGCCCGCTGGTCTCCGTCCCAATCTACCGTTGACCGCCCGCCTACGCGAAGCCTTGGAAGAAGTTCACTCCCACAATTCTCACACCGTGCGACGCCCCTCCATCGCCCGGCCGAGGGTGATCGGGTCGGTGAACTCCAGGTCTCCCCCGTGCGGAACGCCGCTGGCGATGCGCGTCACCGCCACGCCCGCGGCGTGGAAGCACTCGGCCAGGTAGAGCGCCGTGGCCTCTCCCTCGACCGTCGGCGGCGTCGCCAGGATCACCTCCCGCACTCCCTCCCTGGCCACGCGCTCGAGCAATGGTTCGAGCGGAAACTCCGCGGGCCCGACGCCCCCCAGCGGGTCGAGCAGCGCGTGCAGGATGTGGTACCGGCCCTGGAACACCCTCGCCCGCTCCACGGCGTCGGCGTCCATGGGGCGGGCGACCACGCAGAGGAGCTCCGCGGTGCGCCGCGGATCGTCGCAGATGGCGCAGCGCACCCGGCTGGTGTAGGCGCCGCACGACGAGCACCGCCGCACCCGCTCGGTGAGCGTCGCGATGGTCTCGCCCAGGGCGTGGGAGTAGTCGGGGTCGGCCCCGAGGATGTGGTAGGCGATGCGCCGGGCGGACTTCTCGCCCACCCCCGGCAGCCGCGTGAGCAGCCGCACGAGCGAATGGATCGGGTCGCCCCCGTCGCTCACGTGATGCCCGGAATCTTCGCGCCTCCGGTGACCTTGGCGATCTCCTTGTCCATCTCCTCGGAGGCCTGCTGGAGCGCCACGTTGGCCGCAGCCACCGCGGCGTCGAGGGCCAGCTCCCGGTCGCTGGCGTAGAGTTCGGGGTCGATGTCCAGGCGCACCAGCGTGCGCCCCAGGCTGGCGGTCGCCTTCACCTTGCCGTTGGCCCCGGTGGCCTCGACGGTGCGATCCTTGTTGGCCTCGCGGGTCTCCTCGACCCGGCGCTGCATCCGACTGGCCTGCTTCATGAGCTCACTGATGCCACCGCGAAACTGCATGTCCTTCACCGTTCCTCCGGGCCTTGCGCCGGAGCGGAGGTCTTTACACCACCGGCCCCTCTGCCGCACGACCCTCGCGCTGGCGCTCGCGCTCTCCCCCGCCGCCTCCCTCGCGTGCCCCCAGTGCGCGTCGGGCCCGGCCGAGCGCGACGCCGCTCCGGCCGCGCTCGTCGCCCTCGCGCTGGGCCCCATCGTCGCCATGGCCGCGGGCGCCCTCTGGCTCGTCCGGAGCGCACACCGCCGCGCTGTTGTGGAGTAGCATCCGCGCCCTGTGAGCCCGTCGGACGACGTCGAGACCTCCGCCCCTCCCGCCCCGGCGCGCCGCGCTCCGGGCGCCGGAGCCGTGCTCTCCGAGCGCTACCGCCTCGTGCAGCGCATCGCCACCGGAGGCTCGGCGGAGGTCTTCGAGGCCGAGCACACGGTGACGAAGCGCCGGGTGGCGGTGAAGGTGCTGCGCACCGACGTGCGAGGCGAGCTGGCGAGCGTAGAGCGCTTCTTCCGCGAGGCGAGCGCGTGCGCGGGCATCGACAGCGACCACATCGTCGCGGTGCTCGACTGCGACGTCGACAAGGCCACCGACGCGCCCTTCATCGTCATGGAACTCCTCCACGGCAAGGACCTCGCCCGCTTCGTCGCCGACACGCTCGCGCAGGGCACCCCCGTCCCGCCCTCCCTCGCGATGAACCTCCTCAAGCAGGTCGCCTCGGCGCTCGACAAGGTCCACGCGAGGGGCATCGTGCACCGCGACCTCAAGCCCGCGAACCTCTTCCTCACCTTCCCCAGCGACGGCCCGGCGAGGGTGAAGGTGCTCGACTTCGGCATCGCCCGCATCGTCGCCGACGGCGCCGCCTCCGGCGGAGGGCGCATCGGCACGCCGCTCTATATGTCCGCCGAGCAGCTCTCCGGCCGCGCGGAGGTCACCCCCGCCGCGGATATCTGGTCCTTCTCGCTCATCGCCTATGAGCTCCTGGTGGGCCACCCCTACTGGGAGGGCAACACCGCCACGTCGCTCTTCGCGCGCATCCCCGACGCCTCCGCGCGACCCAAGCCCACCGAGCTCGCCGCGCGCCACGGGGTGCACCTCCCCCGCGCCTTCGACCCGTGGCTCCTGCGCTGCATCGACCCCGATCCCGCCCGCCGCCCCAACACCGTGGGCGAGGCCCTCGGCGACCTGCTCCGGCTCTATGACCCGAAGGCCACGCAGCCCCCGACGCGCGCCGCCGCGCCGCCCGCGCGCCTCGCCCCGCGCGCCTCGCCGCGACCCCCGCCGCCCTCGTCTCCCTCCCGGCCGAGGGTCGAGCTCCCGATGCCCTCGTCCGCCCTGGCGCCCGCGCCCGCTGCGGTGTCTGCGCCCGTCGAAGACCCCACGCCCGTCGAAGCCTCCGCGCCCGCCGCCGCGCCTCGCAACCCCACCCTGGAGCTCGACGACGAGGAGATCGAGGACCTCACCGAGACCTCCGACCTCCCTCGCGGCATCGAAGCTCCCCCGGTCGACCTGCTCGCCGACGCCCCGCCGGGGCCGACGCCCTCCGAGGCCCGCACCCGACAGATGGCCCCGATCGCCCGCGACGACGACGACGACCGTCGCCTCACCAGGCCGATGGCCCCCGTCGTGGCCGACCTCTTCGGCCCCGCCCTCCCCAGCGAGGCCCCGCCCGACGAGCGCGTGACCGCCGAGCTCCCGGCGGCGCACCGGCCGTCCTCCGCCACGCCCAGGGAGCGCTTCCTCTCGCCCGACCCCGCGCCGGAGAGCGAGGCCGCCGACGCCGTCGACACCCTCGGGGCCAACGTCGCCGCCGCGATGGAGTCGCCCGACGCCCCGCTGCCCGCGAGGCGCATCCCCCGCTCCGTCGAGCTCGCCTCCACGGCCCTGCTCCCGGTGCAGCCCCCCGCCGCCCCGGCCCAGGGCGTGAAGCCCACGATGCTGATCGCCGCCGCCGCGGTGACCGTCGGGCTCGCCGCCGCCGCGGGCTGGATCCTCTTCCGCGACCGCCCGGCGAGCTCGCACCATGGCCCCCGCGACGGCGTGTGGCGCAGCCCCAGCGCCTTCGAGAGCGCCTCCCTCGCGGCCACCACCTCCACCTGGACGGCCGCCCTGCGCGCGCTCCACGCGAGCTCTGCCCGGCTCTCCGGCGCCGACACCGCGCGCGTCCTGCACGCGCTCCTCGAGGCCCACCGGGCGGGCGTCGCGCTGCCGCCCGAGCGCCAGGTCGAGCTGCTCATCGCCCTCGACCGCCTCCGCACCCCGCGCGGCTGGGCCGCGGCCGACACCGCCGCCCCGGACGCCGAGTCCACCGCATGCGCCGCGCTCGCCTACGCCTCGATGGCGGAGATCACCCAGGCCGACACCGCGCGCGTCCGGGTGGAGGTCGCCCGCGACGCCCTGCTCGCGCTGCAGCAGCCCGATGGGTCCTTCGACGTCGGCGGCGACCCGCTGGCCTCGCCGCTGCGAGCGACCTCCCTCGGCGTCACCGCCCTCCTCGCGTCGGAGTCCGCGCAGCGCTCCGCCAGCCCGGAGGCCGTCACCGCCCGCCGCCGCGCGGTCCACGTCCTTCGCGAGGCCCTCCAGCGCGCCGACCACCCGGTGTGGTCCGCGCCCCCAGCGCTCGACCTCGCGGTCGCCGCGCTCTGGTCCGCCCGCGCGCAGGCCCACGACGCCGAACCCTCCGACGCCACCATCGCCGGACGCTACGTCGACCACCTGGGCGAGCGCTGCCCCGACCAGCGCTGCGTCGCGCTGCCCCCGATCGCCGACGCCCCGTGGATCCCGGGCTCCCTGGTCACCGCCTCCCGTCTGCTGCGCGACCCCTCCTCGCTGCCGTCGTCCTCGCAGCGCTCTCTCTCGGCCTTCATGCGCGCGGGCATCGCGGCGCTCGACCGCGACCGGGCGCACGTCGGCGACCTCCGCTGGCAGGCCGCGTCGCTCGTCGCGGCGAGCGCCGTGCAGCGCTGATGGCGTAGGGCCTCGGCCGCCTTCAGGGGGGTGAACCCGAGCGGCCGAGCGATGGGAGTGGGATGAGGGAGGGAGGATCCCCCCCGCGGCGCGCCTCGGACGAGGGCGCCGGCGGAGGGGGAGCGATCAGGGGCGGGTGACGTTGACCGAGTAGCTGCCCGACGCGGTGCCGGCCGTGCAGCCGTCGACGTAGAGCGTGTGCAGGCCGGCGCCCGCGGGGATGGTGGAGTTGATCGACGAGCGCAGGCCGCAGGCGAAGATCCCAGTGCCGCCGACGTCGTCGTTGCAGGTCGCGACCGCCGCGCGACCGGCGCTGCGCTGGTCGAGCTCGGTGTCCCAGCTCGCGCGGAAGCAGGTGCTCGCCGCGAAGGAGCCGCCCGCGAAGGCGCCGCAGGTGTACCAGTAGTAGGTGTTCTCCGGCCCGCCCGAGCAGCAGGTGCTGGTGATGCGCCCGGTGCCCGAGGTGGAGCCCGCGAGCACCTGGCCGGAGCCCGCGTTGAGCGCGGTCAGCGCGCCGTTGCCCACCGGGAGGTGGTGGAAGCGGATGCTCGCCGCGCCGGCGGAGCAGCCCGAGAGCACGAGGTAGTAGGTGCCCGCGTCGAGGCGGACCATCACCTGCGACTGCAGCGTGGTGGAGCAGCCCGAGAGGCCGCCGTCGTCGTTGCACGCGAGGCCGTTGGTCAGGCCCGACGCGGTGATCGTGGTGCCCGCGCTGTTCTGGAAGAACAGGCTGGTGTCCCAGGCCGCGCCGATGGTGTCGGCGTAGACGACCTCAGGGGCGGTGAGCACGAAGCGGTAGAACACGTCGTTGCCGCGGCTGCAGCCGCAGGACGACGAGGCGCCCTCGTTGCGGGCGTTGGTGGTGTTCGCCGAGAGGATCGACGCCGGGCGGCTGGTGTCGATGAGCGTGGCGGCCGCGCGGGTGTCGTTGGCGGGAGGGGTCAGGCAGGCGCCGGCGCGGCAGAAGGTGCCCGCGGCGCACTGGCGGTTGCAGCCGCCGCAGTGGTTGTTGTCCGTCTGCGGGTCGATGCAGGTGCCGCAGTAGGTGCGGCCCGTGGCGCAGGTGCCCACGCCCACGCGGATCTGGTACGCGCCGGCCGAGCAGCCGTCCGCGATGACCGTGTGGAGCCCGGCGCCCGCGGGGAGCGTCGAGGTGAGGGTCGAGCGGATGCCGCAGACGAAGCCCGTGTCGTCGTTGCAGACGTTGGGGCCGGCGGTGCGGCCGGGGCTGCGCTGCTCGACCTCGTTGTCGATGGCGGTCGTGGTGCCGCAGGAGCTGGCGTAGAAGGTCGCCGCGGTCGCGCTGGGGCAGGTCACCCACCAGTACGAGTTGTCGGGGCCGTTGGTGCAGCCGCAGCTCGCGCTGGTGCTGGTGCCGGTGCCCGAGGTGGTGCCCGAGAGGGTCTGGACGGTGCTGGTCGGGCTGAGCTGCACCGACGGGCCGTTGCCGGCGGCGGTGTGCTGGAAGTGGATCATCGCGGGGCCCGAGGCGCAGCCCGAGAGGACGAGGTAGTAGGTGCCCGGGGCGAGGCGGGCGAGGATCTGGCTGGTGCGGCCGACGGAGCCGCCGCCGCAGAAGCCGAGGTCGTCATCGCAGGTGCGGCCGTTGGTCGTGCCCGCGTTGGTGATGTTCACCCCGGTGGAGTTCTGAAGGAACAGCGAGGTGTCCCAGGCGGTGCCGATGGTGTCGGCGTAGATGAGCTCCGGCGCGGTGAGCGTGAAGCGGAAGTACACGTCCTGGCCGGAGGTGCAGCTGCACGTCGGGAAGGTGGTGTCGTTGGCCGCGTTGGTGGTGTCCGCGGCGAGGGTCTGGTTCGGCATGGCGAGGTTGATCACCGTCGCGCCGGTGCGCTGGTCGTTGGCCGGGGCGCTGCCGCTACGGCAGCCGCCGCCCACGCAGACCTGGCCCGTGGTGCAGGCGTTGCCGCAGCGGCCGCAGTTGGCGCGGTCGCTCTGGAAGTTGGCGCAGCGCGCGGAGGCGCCGGTGCCGCAGAGGGTCTGGCCGCTCGGGCAGGCGCAGGCGCCCGCGGCGCAGGTCTGGCCGCTGGCGCAGGCGTTGTCGCAGCGCCCGCAGTTGCTGCTGCTGGTCTGGGTGCTCACGCAGGTGGTGCCGCAGAGGGTCTGGCCGCTCGGGCAGGCGCAGGCGCCCGCGGTGCAGGTCTGGCCGGCGCGGCAGGCGGTGCCGCAGGCGCCGCAGTTGGCGCTGCTGGTCTGGGTGTTCACGCAGGCCGCGCCGCACAGGGTCTGGCCGCTCGGGCAGGTGATGCCGCAGACGCCCGCGGTGCAGCTCTGGCCGCTCGGGCAGGCGGTGCCGCAGGCGCCGCAGTTGGTGTTGCTGGTCTGGGTGTTGACGCAGGCCGCGCCGCACAGGGTCTGCCCCGTCGCGCAGGTGCAGACGCCCGCCGCGCAGCTCTGCCCGCTCGGGCAGGAGCGGGCGCAGGCGCCGCAGTTGGTGCCGCTGGTCTGGAGGTCGACGCAGGTGGAGCCGCAGCGGGTCTGGCCCGCGGGGCACGCCATGACGTCCATGACGCAGGCGCCGGCGCGGCACACGAGGCCCGACGCGCAGGCCATGCCGCAGGCGCCGCAGTTGGTGTTGTCCGTCTGCGTGTCGACGCAGGTGCCGCTGCAGCGGGTCTGGCCCGCCGGGCAGGTGGTGCCGTCGATGCAGGCGCCCGCGGTGCAGGTCTGGCCCGCGGTGCACGAGCGGCCGCACATCCCGCAGTTGGCGGCGTCGGTGTTGGTGTTGATGCAGGTGCCCGAGCAGTCGGTCTGGCCCGACGGGCACATCCGAGCGGCGCAGACGCCCGCGGTGCAGGCCTGGCCCGTGGGGCACGCGGTGCCGCAGGCGCCGCAGTTGCTGTTGTCGGTCTGCGCGTCGACGCACACGCCGGCGCAGGCGGTCTGCCCGCTCGGGCACATGGTGACCGCGCGGCAGGTGCCGGCCATGCAGGCTGAGCCAGCGCCGCAGGCCATGCCGCAGGCGCCGCAGTTGGTGGCGTCGGTCTGGGTGTCGACGCAGGCGCCGCCGCAGCTCGTCTGGCCGGTCGGGCAGGTCATCGGGGTGGTGCAGGTGCCGGCCACGCAGGTCTGATCGGCGCCGCAGGCGTTGCCGCAGGAGCCGCAGTTGGCGGTGCTGGTGGTGGTGTCGACGCAGGCGCCGGAGCACTCGGTCTGGCCCGCGGCGCACATCCCGGCGTCAGCGGGGGGAGTGCCGGTGTCCTCGACGGGGTTGCCGGTGTCCTCGACGGGGTTGCCGGTGTCCTTGACGGGGTTGCCGGTGTCCGTCGGGGGGGTGCCGGTGTCCGTGTCGACGATGCCCGAGTCGTCGTCGGTCACCACCGCGGGGGGGTCTTCGGTACAGCCTGCGCCAAGGGCCAGCGCGCACGCTGCCAGCCACCAGTTTCTCTTTCGAACCATAGGACAGTGATCTCCTCGCGTCGTCCCGCGCGTGACGATCACCGCGGGAGCAAACTCGGACGCCCTGTACGGAGGAGCGCAGGAAACCCTGCGATCCCGAGGAAAGGGCGCCACTCGGGCGCACACATCCCATGATTCGGCGATGGACGGAAGAACCCCACGGGGGGGATGTCACTGACGGGCGGAGGGGGGGAGGGAGGCCCCGGGGGGAGCCCTCGACTCAGCCGAGGGCCTTGGTGAGCTCTCCGTTGATGCGCTCCTCGATCTTGCCCTTGAGCGCGCGCTGGATGAACGACAGCTCGATCTGCACGTGCACCGTGGTGTCGGAGATGGCGAAGGTGCCGGTCGCGGGCTTGGTGATCTTGAACACGTCACCGTCCCAGGCGCCCTGCAGCCCGATGCTGCCGCCGATGCGCTCCAGCACCTGGTTGACCTTCTCCTTGACCGCCGTCTTGCCGAGGGTGTGATTGCGGGTGATGTCGATCGCTGCCATGGGGGTTTACTCCTGAGGGTGACGGGTCGCTTCTCGTCGAGGGAGGATGAGGGTCGACCGCGGCGGACGGTCGCATCGGGCCGTCGGGGGCGTCAACCCGATCGCGCAGGGTCGAGCGCGGTCACCAGGGCGTCGATGTCCTCCTCGGTGGTCGAGGGGTTGGCCACGCAGGCCCTGAGCGCGGGCCAGCGCCCGGCCACCCGGGTGTCCGACACCCAGCCGGCGCCCTCGCGTCGCAGCCTCGCGGCCTCCTTCGCGGCCACCACCTTCCCCCGCCGCATCGCCTCGCTGGCGAAGCACACCACCGGCAGCGGACCCTCTCCGTAGAGGGTCCACCCCCTCGCTCTCAGCGCGGAGCGCAGCCGCTCGCCCAGGGCCGCGCATCGCTCCACCCGCTTCGCGAGCCCGTCCCAGCCCTCCGCCGCCAGCAGCGCGAAGACCTTCAGCCCGCTCGCCCTGCGCGACCACTGGATCGTCGTCGCATAGGGGTGATCCCCGCCGGGCAGGTAAGGGGCGTCGACGGTGAACACGGCCTTCGCCAGCGCCGCGTGGGGCGAGAAGAACATCCCCGCTCCCTGCGCCACGCCCAGCCATTTGTGCGCGTCCCAGGTGAGCGAGTCGGCGCGCTCCACGCCTTCGAGGCACCGCCTCAGCGAGGGCGAGAGCAGCGCCCCGGCGCCCCACGCTCCGTCGACGTGCAGCCACAGCCCCTCGGCGGCCGCGAGCTCGGCCAGGGGCACTAACGGGTCGATGGCCCCGGTGCTGGTGCTCCCCGCGGTGGCCACGATCATCATCGGGCGCCGCCCCTGCGCGCGGTCGTCGGCGATGGCCCGCCGCAGGGCGCGGAGGTCCATCCGGAAGGAGCGGTCGCAGGCGATCTCGCGGCACCCGCGGCGCCCGAGGCCCGCGATCTGCACCGCGCGGAGCACCGAGCCGTGGGCCTCCGCCGAGCGGTACACCACGGGCCTCTCGGGGAGCGACGCGACGCCCTCCTCGACGCTCTCCGGGAAGGCCCGCGCGAGGGCGAAGAGCACCGCCGTGAGGTTGGCCTCGGCGCCCCCGGTGGTGAAGGTCGCGTGGGGGTCGCTGGTCCATCCGATGAGGGCGGCGAGGGCTCGCAGGACGTGGCGCTCCAGCTCGACGGCCATCGGGGCGGCGCCCCACACGGCGAGCGAGGGGTTGTGCATCGCGACCAGGGCCTCGACGGCCACGCCGCCGGGGTCGACGCGCGGCTGGAAGAGCCCGTAGTGCCGCGGGTGCGCGGCCTCGAGGGCGTAGGTGGAGAGCCAGCGGTGGAGGGCGGCGATCCAGTCGGCGTCGGCGACCGGCGCGCGGAAGTCCCACGGGGCGAGCTCGGCGCGGGCCACCGAGGGGGGAGGGATGTGAGAGAGGGGGCGCTCCCGGGCGGACTCGATCCACGCGTCGGCGCGGTCGCGGAGGGCTACCAGGAGGGAGACGAGGTCGGGCGGAGGAATCAGGCCTTGGCGGCCTTGGCAGCGCGGGTCTTGCGAGAGCTGGCGACCTTCTTCGGGCGGGCGCGGCGCTCGGCGCTCTTCAGCTGATCCCAGAGGCGGGGGAGGGGATGGCGCTCGAGGGAGGTCTTGTAGTCGCCGTCCTTGCCATGGCCCTCGGCGGTGGCGATGGCGGAGATGAGCTCCGCGCGCGACGCGAAGCGCTGACCGACCTCGGTGAGCAGCGCGTGGAGGCGGACGAGCTGGCGGTTGGAGAGCCGGGCCCAGCCGTCTTCCTTGGAGAAGCGGTTGATCCAGAGGGCGTCGGTGGCGAGCGCCTTGACCTTGTCGACGAGCTCGGACTTCGAGCCGGCGAGGGTGAGGGCCTTGGCGATGGGGGCGTTGGTCGACATGGTGGCTGGTGCTTCCTTGGGTTCACGGGGGGCCGCTACTGGCCATGCCGCGTTAAGGGGCGCTGGAGCTATCACGGCCGCTCTCCACGGCGCAAGTCCCCCGGTCGCGCATGGGGGAGGCGCTTGAAACCCGCCGCGATGGAGGTGTTCTATACGGAGATGCTGCGCTGGGGAGTGGGGCTGGTGGTCTTCGACATGGCGGGCACCACCGTGCAGGACGACGGGATGGTGCTGGAGTGCTTCGTCGCGGCCGCGGAGTACGTGGGGCTCCGGGTGTCGCGAGAGGAGCTCAACGACCGCATGGGGCTCTCCAAGATCGCGGTCTTCGACGAGCTCTCCCGCCGCCAGGTGGGGCCGGGCCGGGACGAGGAGGCGAAGGGCCTGCGCGACCGCGGCTACGAGGCCTTCTGCCAGGTGCTGGAGGGGGCCTACGCCCGAGCCGGGGTGGCGCCCATCCAGGGGGCCGAGGCGACCTTCGCGTGGCTTCACGCGCACGGCGCCAGGGTGGCGCTCAACACGGGCTTCTACCGCCGGGTCACGGACATCATCGTCCGGGGGCTGCGCTGGGAGGACAAGGTCGACGCCGTGGTCTGCGTCGACGACGTGCGGCAGGGGAGGCCTGCGCCGTACATGATCCACGAGGCGATGCAGCGCTGCGGGGTGCACGGGGTCGACGAGGTGGTGGTGGTGGGCGACACCCCATCGGACATGCACGCCGGGCGCAACGCCGGGGCCCGCGCGGTGGTGGGCGTCACCAGCGGCTCTCACACCGCATCGACGCTGCGGCGCCAGCCCTCGACGCACGTGCTGCCGAGCGTCCGTGAGCTGCCGGAGATGATCGAGCGCCTCGGTCGGCTGAAGCGCTGACGACGCCCCATCGCCCGGAGGTGACACCGGCCGTGCCCTCATGGCATCACGCGGACCCATGAGCCTGCTCCCCGCCCGCAACGCGTCACGCCCCGGAGACGACCCCATCTTCGCCCTCAACCGCGAGGCCATGCAGCGCAAGGCGGCGGGAGAGCGCATCGTCAACGCCACGGTGGGGGCGCTGCTGGAGGACGACGGGCGGCTCGCGGTGCTGCCCTCGGTGGTCGAGGCGCTGCGGGAGGTTCCGCCCCTGAAGGCGGCGGCGTACGCGCCCATCGCGGGGGCGCCTGAGTTCTTGAACGCGGTCATCCGAGACCTGCTGGGCGGGAGCTCCCTGGCCGACTGCGCGACCGCGGTGTCCACCCCCGGCGGGACGGGCGCGCTGCGCCACGCGGTGTCGACCTTCCTCGAGCGCGGCCAGTCGCTGCTCACCTCGTCGTTCTACTGGGGGCCCTACGCCACCATCTGCGACGAGCACGAGCGCACGGTGACGACCTTCCCGATGTTCGCCGAGCACGGGGGCTTCGACCTCGACGGCTTCCAGCGGGGCCTCGACGAGACCGCGGCGAAGCAGGGGCGGGTGCTGGTCTTCCTCAACGACCCCTGCCACAACCCGACGGGCTACTCGATGAGCGAGGCCGAGTGGACGGCCGCCTCGACGATCCTCGCGGGCGTGGCGAAGCGCGTCCCCACGACGGTGCTCGCGGACGTGGCCTACCTCGCCTACGCCAAGGACACCCGCTCCTTCCTCAAGCACCTCGAGCCGCTGGCCGAGCGGGCGGCGGTGCTCTTCGCCTGGTCGGGCAGCAAGGCCTTCACGCAGTACGGGCAGCGCATCGGGGCGCTGGTCGCGTGCACCCACGACGCCGCCGCGCGCGACGCCATGCAGCGGGCCCTGGCGTGGGCCTGCCGCGGCACCTGGAGCAACTGCAACGCCGCGGGGCAGTACGCGGTCGCGCGGTGCCTCACCGACGCCCCGCTCAAGGCGAAGGTCGACGGCGAGCGAGACCGGCTGCGCGACCTGCTCGACGCGCGCGTGGCGGCCTTCAACCGGGCGGCGGAGGGCACGGCGCTGCGGTACCCGCGCTACGACGGCGGGTTCTTCGTGACGGTGTTCTCGCCGGAGGCGAAGGCCCACGCGGAGAAGCTGAAGGCGCGCGGGGTCTTCGTGGTGCCTTCGGCGGGGGCCCTGCGGGTGGCCCTCTGCGGGGTGGCCCAGTCGGACGTCGCGACCGTGGTGGGCGCCATCGACGAGGTGCTGCGCGGGGCCTGAGCCCGGCCGCCGCCATTGCCGCTCCGGGGTGTATCATCACCCTCATCGGAACCTTTCCGCTCCCCGAAGGTCATACCCGCCGATGGCGACCATGAACACCGCGACCACCGTTGACGACATCCCGGCGCCGCCGCGTCCCGGGGAGGCCGACGCCCTCGACGAGGTGCTCGTCGGGCTCTCCGCCCCGCCGCGCGCTCGCCGTCGCATCCTCGCAGTCCTGCTCTCGGCGATCCCCGTGGCGGCGCTCTTCCTCGCGTCGCAGATGATCGACGACGTCCGTTACGCCATGGCCCCGACCTCGGCGGTCTCCCTGGGCGACGGCCGCAGCGCCGACCCGGCGAGCGTCGGGCTCGACCGCCACGTCACCCTCACCGCCTCGCCCTCCATGGCCGGCGCGGTCACCTACTCCCGGCTCCTCTGGCCGGGAGAGCACCTGGTGTTTCCCATCGCGGGGCGCGACGGCACGCCCATCTACGTGCAGGTCTCGCAAGACGGCGCGCAGGCGATGGCGAGGGGAGAGTTCCAGGGGAGGCTCACCCGCTTCGGCGGGGCCGGCGGGCGGTACGCGGGCGTCGGGGAGTACCTCCACCGATCGCTGCGCGCGCCGGTCAGCGCCGACACCTGGCTGCTGGTCGACGGGGCCACGCCGACGCGCAACCTCTGGGCTCCGCTCCTCGTCACCCTGCTGCTCGCCATCGCCCTCAGCGACCTCGGCCTGCTGTTCAAGCTGTTTCGCCCGAACCGGGAGTGAGCGCTGACCGCGGCCCGCGCAAGCGGTCGCGCGAACGATCCAGCCCGAGTATGGTCTCCGGCGCATTCACCGCTTCGCTGGAGGGTCATTGATGGGCGACGCCGCAGGAACATTCACCACTGACGACCTCGTCGCGCTCCTCGCCGACGCCGGGGAGGTCGACGCGGGCGTCGAGGTGCTCGAGGCGATCCGCGCCCACGACCAGGCCTCCGCCCAGACGATGCGGCTGCAGGCCAGGCTCTTCGCCGCCGAGGCCCCGGACGCCGGGCGGCGGCGCGAGGTGCTGCTCCGCCTCCGCGACGGGCGCGTCGATGGGCTCGCCCGGGAGGGCGCGCTGCTCGAGGCCTGCGTGGCGCTGCGGCTGCTCAACCGGGAGTTTCCCGACGAGCCCATGTGGGCCGAGAAGCTGAGCCGCATCGAAGACCTGCTGCTGCCGCTGCCCAACCTCCACGGCGACGCGAGGCGCGCGGACGTCGACGCCCTCATCGCCCTCGGCCGCACCCGCGAGGCGTGGGAGCTCCTCCGGGAGATGGTCACCGACTCGCCCAACGAGCTCGAACTCTCGCGGCGCGCCGACGCGCTGCGGGCGCTGCTCTTCGAGCCGATGCACACCCGGCCCTATCGGGAGGGCGAAGAGCAGCCCGCCCGGCTGACGGACCCCGACGAGGCCCTCGCCCAGGCCGAGCAGGACGTCGCGGGGGGCGACCTGCGCGGCGCCCTGCGTCGGCTCGACCACCTCGCTCCGTCCAGGGCCGACGCGGCGCGCTGGGTGCGCTACCGCGACGCGCTCGACGAGCTGGTCTCGGTGCTCGAGGCCGACGACGGTCTCGAGCAGGGCACCAACGAAGAGGAGACCGCGCGCATCGGGGGCGCCGAGGTGGTCGACCTGAAGATCCGCGCGGGCGCGCTGCGAGAGGCCCGCGAGGACGCGGTGCGCCGGCTCGCGACGCACCCCGGCGCCACGGAGGAGAGCCTGCTGCTGCGGCGCATCTCGGCGCTCGACGAGCTGCTGGGCGGGCCGACCCGCTCGGCCGTGGTGGCCGCGCCGCCGCCGGTGGTGGCCGCGCCGTCGCCTGCGGTGCCCGCGGCCTCCATCGAGGTGGAGATCGTGCGCGACCCGCCGGGGGCCCACGAGGACGACGACCCGACGAAGCGCCGCGTCTCGCTCCCCTCGGCGCCCGACGGCGTGGTCGAGGTGAAGCGCCGGCGCATCGTGCGGCTCGGCGAGGGCTGAGGGGCCTACTGCAGCGTCGGGGCGCCCAGCGCGTCGAAGAGCGCGAGGGCCATCTGCTTGCGGTCGCCGGCGCTGTCGTCGAGGCCGGGGCTCACGCAGGCCGGACACCCGTGGGCGCAGGGGCAGTCGAGCACCAGCGACCGGGCGCGGGAGAGCAGCGCCTCGCGTCGCTCGAAGGCCCGCTCGGCGAGGCCCACGCCCCCGGGCGCGGCGTCGTAGAGGAAGAGCGTCGGCGACACCACCCCGGGGTCGTCGTCGGCCGCGGGGAGCAGCTCGATGGAGGTGCCGAGGTCCTGCGGGGAGCACATGAGCGCGAGGCTGGCGATGGAGCGCAGCGCGTGGCCGAGGCCCCGTAGGCCGTCGAGCACGCGGGCGCGTCCGCTCACGTCGCCTTCGCCGTCCACGCGGGCGCACGCGGCGTCGAAGCGGTCGGCGGGCAGGGAGATCCAGCAGGCGTCGGTCTCGATGACGAAGGGGGGCAGGTCGAGGCGGTCCTGCCCGAGGTGCTCGTGGGTGTGGAAGCGCACCCGGCGGAAGCCCGTGACCTCGGTGGTGACCTGCACCTCGCCGAGCGTCGCGGTGGGGCCGTCGGACTCCGCCACAAGGGCTTCGGTCTCCTCGGCGTGCAGCACGTCGAGCCGGGTGCGGGTGATGGCCTCGGTGAACCAGTCGTGCGGAGAAGGGATCACCACCGCGCGCCGCCCCTCCAGGTCGAGCGACTCCACCAGCCAGGGCGCTCCCTCGTGCTGGTAGATCGCGCGGGCGTGGAGCTGGAGCAGGGCGCTGCGGTGGTCGAGCTCCGCGAGGGTGCGCTGGGTGTCCTTCTCGATCACGGCCACGCGCACCTCGCTGATGGAGCGCAGCGAGACCTTCTGCGCGGGGTAGTCGGTGGCGATCCAGGTCCAGCGGCTGTTGCTCTGGTGGATGGAGCCCTCCTCGGCGAGCACCGCGAGGGCGTCGGCGGTGGCGTCCGCGGAGAGCTCGCCGTAGGACTCCTTCGCGGCGAAGGGCAGCTCGAAGGTGGCGCAGCGCAGGTGCTGAAGAAGCAGCTCGACGTTGTTGGGGTCGACCCGCGCCTCCTCGATGGGCGCCCCGAGAATCCAGCGGGGATCGCGAGCGAGGTACTGGTCCACCGGGGCGGCGGAGGTGACCAGGAGCGCGAGCGAGGACACGCCGCGGCGGCCCGCGCGGCCGAAGCGCTGCCAGAGGGCGGCGAGGGTCCCGGGGTAGCCCGCGCAGACGACCGCGTCGAGGTCGCCGAGGTCGATGCCGAGCTCCAGCGCGGAGGTGGCGATCACGCAGCGCACGTCGCCGTCGCGCAGGCCCTTCTCGATGCGACGGCGCGTCTCCGGGAGGTAGCCGCCGCGGTAGGCCTGCAGCGCCTCGTCGGGGACGCCCTCGGGGCGCAGCCGGTCGCGCAGGTAGCGGAGCATGGTCTCGACGGCGTGGCGCGATCCGCCGAAGACGAGGGTGGGCACCTGCGCTCGCACGAGGTCGGCCGCGAGGCGCACGGCGGAGCGGGTGTAGCTCGCCCGGACGCCGAGCTCGGGGTTGATGATCGGGGGATTGTAGACGACGACGTTGCGGGGGCCGACGGGAGCGCCCGAGCGGTCGAGGGTGACGACCGGGGCGCCGATCATCCGGGCGGCGTGGGCGCCCGGGTTGCCGAGCGTGGCCGAGGCGCAGAGGAAGACCGGGTCGCTGCCGTGGAAGCGCGCGATGCGACGGAGGCGACGGAGGACGTTGGCGACGTGCGAGCCGAAGACGCCGGTGAGGGCGTGGAGCTCGTCGACGATGACGAAGCGTAGCGAGGAGAAGAAGCGCGACCAGCTCGCATGGTGCGGGAGCATCCCCCCGTGGAGCATGTCGGGGTTGGTGATGACCACGTTGGCGCGCTCCCGGGCGCGGCGCCGGGCGTCGCCGTTGGTGTCGCCGTCGTAGGTGGCGACCACCGCGTCGAGGCCGGAGGCGTGGAAGAGGGCGCCGAGGCTGTGCTCCTGGTCGCGGGCGAGGGCCTTGGTGGGGAGCAGTGCGAGGGCGCGGGCGCCGGGCTCGGCGGCGAGGCGCTCGGCGAGCGGCAGGCTGAAGCAGAGGGATTTGCCCGACGCGGTGGGCGTGGCGACGACGAGGTGACGGCCCGCCCGGGCGAGGTCGAGGGCCTCGCGCTGGTGGCGGTAGAGGGAGGTGATCCCCCGGGCGCGGAGGCCGGCGCGCACGGCCTCGGGGAGGTCGGCGGGGAGCGGGACGGCGTCGGGCTCGGTGGGGTCGAGCGTGCGGTCGAGGGCGAGGTCGCGGCGGATGGCGTCGTCGTGACGCCACCGGTCGAGGACGGCGTCGACGCCGCGAGAGCGCTGCCAGGGTGCGCGGGCCATAGGAGGAGGGCCGGGAAGGTAGCGCGAACGGGGGGGCCGCGGGGAGAGCGGTGCCAGGCGAGCGGCGCTCGACGTGGACAGAGCGCCCGCCGACACTACGCAGTCGTCGGTGGACGGCCCGAGCGACGGGGCGCTGATCCGATGGGACGGGCGTGAACGACGATGGGTGCTGGACGGCTTCTTGTGGTGATGTTCGCGGCGGGGTGCTTCGGCTGCACCGACCAGGGAGGGGCCGTCGCCGCCACCGACGCCGCGACCGACGCGGCGCGCATGGACGCGAGCGACGGCACGGTCATGCTCCGGGTGCTGGCGATCAACGACCTGCACGGGCACCTGCAGACGCCGCCCGGCTCGATGGTCACGCTGCCTGACGGGAGCAGCACCGGGCTCGGCGGGGTGGCCTGGCTCGCCACCTCGCTCACGACACTGCGCGCGGCGGCGCCCCACAGCCTCTTCGTGTCGGCGGGCGACCTCATCGGGGGCAGCCCCCTGCTCTCGGGGCTCTTCCACGACGAGCCGACCATCGAGGTGATGAACGCGATGGGGCTCGACTACAACGCCGTCGGCAACCACGAGTTCGACGAGGGCCTCGCCGAGCTTCGACGGATGCAGATGGGCGGCTGCCACCCGGTCGATGGCTGCCAGGGCACGATGCCCTTCGCCGGCGCGCGCTTCCGCTTCCTCGCCGCCAACGTGATGGAGACGCGGGCGACCACCACCATCTTTCCCCGCTACGACATCCGCGAGTACGAGGGCGTGCGCGTCGCCGTCGTGGGGATGACGCTGCAGAACACCCCGAGCGTCGTGCCGGCGGCGGGCGTCACGGGCCTCTCCTTCGCCGACGAGGTCGCCACCGTCAACGCCATGGTGCCCGAGCTCCGGAGCATGCGCGTCGAGGCCATCATCGTGCTGTTGCACGAGGGCGGAAACGTCTCTGCGACGAGCTCGGCGTACACCGGCTGCGACGATCTCTACGGGCCCATCGTCGAGATCGCGCGCACGCTCGACGACGCGGTCGACGTGATCGCCAGCGCGCACACTCACTCGGCCTACGTCTGCCGTCTGGGCCACAAGGTCGTCACCTCCGCGGGCTCCTTCGGCAGGCTCATCACCGCGATCGACCTCGGCCTCGACCGGGCGACCGGCGACGTCGTCTCCGCGAGCGCCCGCAACTGGCCGACGCTCGACAACGTGACCCCCGACCCTGCGATCGGGGCCATCGTCGCGCGCTACCAGGCGCTCGCGAGCGCGCGAGAGGCGCGGGTGATCGGGACGATCACGGAGACCCTGAGTCGCGCTCTCTCCCCCGGCGGCCAGTCGACGCTCGGCTCGGTGATCGCTGACGCGCAGCTCGAGGCGACGCGCGACGCGATGGCGGTGGTGGCGTTTCAGCACAACGGCGGCGTGCGAGCCGACCTCACCTTCGAGCGCAGCGGCGCGGAGGCGGTCGACGGCCAGGTGACCTACGGCGAAGGCTACGCGGTGCACCCCTTCGGCAACCGACTGTGGACGGCGACGTTCACCGGGGCGCAGATCAAGGCGATCCTCGAGGCGCAATTCGAGTCCGGCCGCGGCCTGCTGCAGGTGTCGCGAAGCCTCTCCTACAACTGGGATCCCTCGATGCCCGCGGGCTCGCGCGTCGACCCTGCGGCCGTGCGGGTCGACGATCGACCGCTCGACCTCGCGGCGTCGTACCGAGTGACCTTCAACGAGGCCGTCCCGTCGGCCTATCCCGCCTTCAACGCGGGCACCGACGTACGCATCGGCCCCGTCGATCTCGACGCCCTTGAGGCGTACTTCCGCGCCCGCTCCCCCGTCGCCCCGCCGCCGTTGACCCGGATCACCCAGCGGACGCCGTGAACGGTCACCTTTCGGTGCGCTGCTGTAGCCGCCCCTGGGCGCGCAGCTCGCGGCCCAGGCGAACGATCTCGCCCTCGCCCTGGCGCAGCGCGCCCGGGGAGGTGTGCACCGAGTAGCGGCCCAGCACGAGGTCGTGCGGGTGCTTCACGGCCGATCCGACGATGAGGTCGGTGGCGACCGCGGCCTCGAAGCGGAGCGCGCCGTCGCCCTCGGCGAACACGACGAGCTCGCCTTGCGCGACGGGCTCCGGGCCGACGAGGGCGCCCGTGTGAACCGCCGCGAAGGCCACCGTGTGCCCGGCCGGGGGCTGGTACGTCCAGCGCTCGCCCGCCGCGAGCGACACGGCCAGCCAGGTCATGCCCTCGGGCGACGGCACCGGGCTCGCCACCTCGCCCAGGCGGCCGAGGATCACCCGCGCCGGCCCCACCGTCGGGACCTCCGCGGGCGCGAGGTAGCGGCTCTCCGTGGGCCCGTTCTCGAGCGCCGCCGGCAGGGCCACCCAGAGCTGGTAGCCCCGCAGCGTGCCCGCCCCGGCGGCCCCGCCGGTGTGCCAGACGCCGCCGCCGGCGCGCATCCACTCGACGCCGCCCGCGGGGATGACCCCCTGCGAGCCGTTGCTCTCCTCGTAGCTCGCCGCGCCCTCGAAGAGGTAGCTCACCGTCGCGATGCCCGAGTGCGGGTGCCAGCCCATCTGCATCGGCCCGGCGCCGCGCAGCTCGATGCGATCGAGGAACACGAAGGGCTTGAGCAGCTCGCCCAGGTCCGACGGGCTCATCAGCCGCGTGATGCCGCCGTGCCCCATGCCGCGGGTGCGCCGCACGCTGCGCCGCTCAGCTCCGTCCACCAGCCCGGAAAGTCCGCTGTCCATGTCGTTCAACTCCGCTCTGCCGGGCGAAGGCCGCCCGGTCGACCGTCAGGATGAGCCTCGAAGGCGTCGGACGGAAGCGGCGCGAATGAACGGCACCTGCTCACCAACGATGCACCGAACGGAGTGCCTCCGCCCGCGACCTGCGCTTCCCACCACGCTCCTCGGCACATGTCCCCTTTGCAGCTCCAGCGGGCGTAGTACCTCCGGGGGGGTGGGGCCATGGACGGCATTGGCGCCGCGCAGCCGTTGCGGCTACGGACGAGCTGCTCGCAACATCTGCGCGACCCATTGATCTCCGCGGCCTCGATGACGCAATCCCGCGCTCTGCGCCCCACCGGCGGGACCGACGCCCGTCTCGACACCACCCGTGACCATGCCCGGCCGCCGAGGGAACACGTGAGCCGGAGGGGTCCACTGTCCGCCATCACGACAGTCGGAATACTGACAAATATCACTTCGGGCCGTCGCAATCATGACAAGTCGCTTCTGGCAACATCGGAATCGTGACAGCGGATTCGGGCCGAGTGCTGGCATCAAACTTCCATAGGAGCCGCGATGCGGGTCGAGTCGTTTGGCAGCCCAAGGGTGCTGCGGAGCCTCGACACCATCAGACAAACCTTCTCCGTGGTTCACGGAATGGATGCATCTCATGCTGGATCAGGCGACATCCGAGACCGCTCCGACTCCCCACTCTGGCGCTCGCATGACCGATGAACTTGCGCGCCGGTACCTCGCGAGGGTGACCGTGCACGCCCGGCGGCTGGCCCGTCGGCTCCCTCCGCACATCTCCCTCAACGACCTCATCAGCGCGGGCCTCCTGGGCGCGGTCGAGGGCTATCTCCGCTTCGATCCCGAGCGCGCGGAGACCCTCGATGCCTTCATCGATCATCGCATCCGGGGAGCGCTCCTCGACGAGCTCCGCCGGGCCGACCCGCTCAGCCGCGCGCAGCGCCACTTCGCCCAGCAGCTACGTCGCGTCACGCGGGCCGCCAACGACTCCGACCTCGCTTGTGACGAGTCGATCGCGAAGGCCCTGGGGCTGAGCCTCGCGGAGTTCCGATCGCGCGTCGCCCAGATCCATGCCGCGGCGACGATACAGGGCACGGACTGCGACGAGCGCGTCGCGGAAGAGACCGTCATGCCCGACGACGAGGTCGCCAGGAGGCAGGAGCGCAGGCGCCTCGCCACCGCGACCGAGCGCCTCCCGCCGCGCGAGCGCGAACTGCTGCGATTGCACTACGAGGAGGGGCACAACTTCCGAGAGATCGGCGGGCGCTTCAGCGTCTCCGAGTCGCGCATCTCGCAGCTCCACACCCACGCCATCCAGAACCTCCGGACGATTCTCTCGGCCTGAGCGACGCGCTCCCATCCATCCCATCACGAGATGACGCCCGGGCGATATCGAGACGGGATTGCGGAGCCCGTCGTGTCATTCGATATCAATCCACGCATGGACGGCCATGGCCCCGAGGTCATGGCGTCTCGCTGCTGGTCATATATCAGTATCGGGAGAAAATACGGATTGTCGCTCAACTCCTCGCCGCGAGGGTCGATAATACGGGATAACATGCTCCCGCCGATTCATGCCCGCTTTCTTCGGTAGACGTCTCAGGGGCATCGGCTCGGATCTCACCCGATAGAGTCACAAAGGGGCGAAGACGCTCATGGAAGAGTTCACGAAGCTGGCGACCGGGACGATGGTTGCCGGGCGTTACCGGATCCTGAAGGTGCTCGGCACGGGGGGCATGGGGGCGGTCTACCAGGCCGAGGACACCCGCGCCTCGAAGACGGTCGCCCTCAAGACGCTTCGATCCGACCGGTACGACCGGGAAGACCTCGTGACCCGCTTCGAGCGGGAGGCCTACGCCGAGGCGCGCATCGGCCACCCGAACATCGTGGGCGTCCACGCGCTCGGGCACGACGACGCGCTGCGCACGCGCTTCATCGTGGAGGAGGAGCTGCGGGGCGCGGACGTGGCGGGGTGCCTCGACGAGCTGGGGAGCCTCTCGGCGCTCTCGGCCATCGCGATCGCGCTGCCCGTGATGGACGCCCTCATCGCCGCCCACGCGGCGGGCGTCATCCATCGGGACATCAAGCCCGAGAACGTGTTCCTTCACGAGATGGACGACGGCACCGTGGTGCCGAAGGTCATCGACTTCGGCATCGCCAAGCTGACCGACGCGCTCGGTCACAGGAGGAGCACCGAGACGGGCATGGTCTTCGGCACGCCCTGGTACATGTCTCCCGAGCAGGCCGTCGGCGACAGCGCCATCGACGCGCGCACGGACGTCTGGAGCGTCGGCGCGATGCTCTACGAGATGGTCTGCGGGGCGCCGCCCTTCCGGGGCAGCAACCCCAACGCCGTGATGGCGCAGGTCATCTACGGCCGCCCGACGCCGCTGCAGCACCACTGGCCCGAGGTCCCCGCCGACCTCCAGGAGGTGATCCACAAGGCCCTCGAGCGCGACCGCGAGAAGCGCCACGCCACGATGAGGGAGTTTCGCGACGCGCTCGTCGCGCACAGCCTGTGGCGAGACGTCACCCCGGAGATCGCCCAGAGCCTGCTCCCGCGGCCGAGCTCCTTCGTGGGCATCAGCGAGGTGCTCCCGGCGGAGTTCAGGGACGGCTCCGGTGAGCGCATGCGCTCGCCCCAGCCGGCGCGCACCGGCGAGGAGGCCGCGTGGCCGCGCGAGGAGGCCTTCGAGCTGCTTCCGCTGGTGTCCACCGCGCCGCCGGACCCCGTCGCCCCGTCGCTCCCGGGCGACCCCCCGGCCAGTCCGGTGGAGAGCCCGCGGCCGCGGGTGGAGTTCGGCCCCCTGAAGCCCTCCGCCCGGACCCCAGGCCGGTCGCAGTGGCTCGCGTCCGCGGGCAACTTCGTCCTCGCCCTCTTCAGCGGGGCCGCCGTCGCGCTCGGCGTGATGCCCTCGATCGAGCCGCCGCAGCAGGCCGGCCTCGACCACTCGAGCCTCTCGTCCGCGGCGATTCGCCCCGGGTGACGAGCCGCAGCTCTCCCCTCCGCGTCACGGCTGCTGCTGCGATCGCTGATACGTGTTGCCGACGTCGTCGGTGGTCACCGTGGCGAGGCCGCCCTCCGCCACCACCCGCAGGTCGTCGGTGAGCACCCGCGTGCGGAAGCGCCAGCCCGCCGGGAGCTGCAGCCTCGCCCCGAGGTCGGCCAGCGAGGCCTCGGTCTGCGCCTCGCGCTGCACCGTGTACGACTGCATCACGAACACCCGGCTCATCGGGTCGATGAGCTCGTACACGCGCCCCCCGGCGGCGAAGCGCACCGTCGTGTCGCGGCGCACGGTGCGCTCGGTGTACGGCGACGAGCCCGCGGCGGCGACCGCGATGGGCAGCTCGATGCGCCCCGCCACGCGCATCGGGATGCCGCCCACGGAGCGCACCGTCGGGTCTTGCACCACCGCGCTCTCGAAGGCGTCGATGGTCCAGTAGCGCGGGCCGTTGATCACCGCCACCGCGACGCCGAGCTCGGCCCGCAGCCCCGCGACGGTGAGCCCGCGCCACGCCGCGTCGGGGCACTCGTTGAGCCCGTAGGTGTTGTAGACGTCGAGCGCCACGGTCGCGCCGGTGACCGCGCCCGCGAGCACCTCGCAGTAACGGCGGCCGCGTACGCCGCGCGAAAAATCTACGTCCGCGGCAGCGGGCGCGTCTGTCGAGGCGGCGTCGGGCGCCCCGGCGTCGGCGACCGGCGTCGACTCCGAGCCGCACCCGAACAACACCAGCGAGCACACGAGAGGCATCAGGGACTTCATGGACGGCGATGTTTGTATTCATACAAACACACGTCAAGTTGTCATTGCGCGCGAGGGTGTGGAACAGCACGTTTGAGGGCGCCGACCTGGGGTATGGAATGTGGCGAATGTAATGGTTCATGGGTGTAAGTCGCTCGGTTGGCGTTGGGTTTTGCGCGTAGCCGTTCAGCGGTGGTGCAAGTCGCTCATTGGACGCTACGGGGTCGCGGTAACAGGTCATGGATTCAAGTCGCCTGTTCGATGCTGAGGGTTCGCGCGAACCCGTAGCGTCCAACGAGCGGCTTGCACCACCCCTGAGCTGTCACATCCAACGAGCGGCCTGCGCCACCACTGAGCCGTTACTCGCGAGGCGCCCTGCGAAGGCGGGCTGAGCGGGCGGACAAGGTGACACCGTCGCGCGCGGCGCCGTATGGTCGCGCCGATGTTGCGGCGGTCAGCGATGGGCCCGGTGGTCAGAGGTCTGGGCGGGGTTCGTCCCGCGGTGGGCGGGGCGTTGCTCGCGGGCGCGCTCGGCCTCGGCTGCGATGCGCCGCCGGCGGTGCCCACGCCCGCGGAGATCTTCGATCCTCGACCGGGGCACAACTTCGCGGCGCCCACGGGCGAGGTGAGCATCCGGGCGATCACCGACCGCACGGTGTGCTTCACCACCGACGGCACGATGCCCGAGCTCCGCGACGGGGCCTGCGTCGGCGCGACCACGGCGCGGCTCTCCGCGGAGCATCGCATCCGCCTCGACTGCGGAGGCGACACGTCGGCCACGTCCATCCGGGGCATCAAGCTCGCGTTCGACTGGCCCTCGACCGACGGGAGCATGGTGCAGATCGTGGCGGGCAACTTCACGCTCGACTGCACGCCGCCGGCGCTCGACAGCGACGGCGACGGCGTGCCGAACGGCATGGACAACTGCCCCATGGCCGCCAACCGCGACCAGGCCGACGCGGACATGAACATGATCGGCGACGCGTGCGAGGCGATGGGCGCGCCGGACGCCGACCGCGACGGCCGACCCGACGCCGCGGACAACTGCCCGAGCGTGTGGAACGTCAACCAGGGCGACGACGACCGCGACGGCGACGGCAACGTGTGCGACCCCACGCCGCGCGGCCCCGATGTGCTGCCGTGGACCAACGGCACCCTCGCGCGGGCCTTCGTCGCGTGGAAGGACGAGCTCCAGTGCAGCCTGAACGGCTGCAGCAACCCGAGCGGCGCCGGCCGATGGAGGGCTAGCTGCGAGCACGGCGGAACCATCGAGTGGGACGTCTCGCTCAGCGGGTTTCGCGTGATCAGCCGGTTCACCTACCAGGGCTGCGACAACACGGTCACCATCCCGGTGCACGACTACATGCGCGACCCGCGCGGTACCGACCCGATGGCGACGCGGATGTTGCCCATCCGCCTCACGGGCAACGGGACCTTCTCGCAGGACATCGACTTCGGCGGAAACGGCACCGAGAGCGGGACGGTCATGGTCACCGGCGCGTTCACCGGGACCGTGGTCTCGCACATCCAGATCCGCGACTCGTCGCGCGCGCCGGGCGGGTACTTCTCCGTCGCCTGCTCGGAGGACCCCATCGACCAGGAGATGTGCGCCCCGAGAAACCTCCTGGTGAACTACCTGTTCTCCGACTGGCGCTGCGAGCCCGGCGGGTGTCCGATGACCCCCGCTGCCCTCGTCGACAGCGACGGCGACGGCGTCTTCGACGACTACGACAACTGCCCGAGGTCGGCCAACCCGACGCAGGCCAACGCCGACTTCGACCGCGAGGGCGACGCGTGCGACGCGTCCACCAGCGTGACGGACACCGATCGCGACGGCGTGCCCGACGAGGGCGACAACTGCCCGATGGTCGCGAACCCCATGCAGCAGGACGCGGACATGGACGGCCAGGGCGACGCCTGCGACGCGCCTCCCACGAGCATGGAGACCTTCTCGCTGCTCCAGGTGAAGCTCGGTCGGTGCCTCTACGACGACGGGAGCGACGTGCGATCGACGACGCGCTGTGACCGCGCGCAGCGCAGCCAGCAGTGGGAGGTCATCGACGTGGGCCGCAGCCGCCGGGTGTTTCGCAACCTGGCCTCGATGCGCTGCCTCGCCGCGTCGAGCTGGGTCGGCAGCATCGACATGGCCGCCTGCGACCAGGGCAGCGCCAGCCAGCAGTGGACCCTGGAGCGCTACGACCAGGGCGGCTTCGACATGCGGTACCCGCTGCGGCTGCACAGCGCGGCGTTCAACTTCTGCCTCTACACCGACGGCACCAACAACGTGTACGCCTCGCAGGGCAACTGCGGGCTGCTCGGCACCGAGAGCGGCCGCAAGGTCGGCATCTACCCGGGCGGCGACTTCTCGATGGCGCCGCTGCAGCCCTGAGCACCTCCACGGAACCTTCCCGGGCGCCGCGGTGTCGCTCTGACAACGCCGTGCTGTACCCCCGCTCGCTCTCCCTCCTCGCGCTCTCTGCCCTGATCCTCCCGCGCTCGGCGCGGGCGCAGTGCCCGCTTGTCGGGGACGCCGTCGTGGGCGCGGTGAGGGTGCCTGGCGCGGACGGTCCCTTCACCCTCCGGGAGCGGGCGCGCGTGGTGCTGCGTGGCGCCGTGGCGCGCGTCGAGGGCGTCGCTCCCATCGCCTTCGAGGGCACCGCACCCGCGGAGGCCGTGACCCTTTTTCTGCGAGCGCCGCAGCGCATCGGCGGCGTCGTCGGGATCGGCGCGGGCCTCCCCTTCGTCGCCTCGCGCGCCGACGGCGCGTGGGTGATCGGTACCGTCCGCAGCTCCGACGGGCTCACCGTGGGCGGGGTGTCTGTTCCGTGTGCGGCGCTGACCCTCGATGCGCCTGCGTCCGCGCCGGCGGCGGCGCCTGTTCCCGTGCACCGGGCCAACCCCCGATGGATCCCGCACACGACGGCGCGCGAGGTCTTTCGCTGCACGGAGAGCGCAGGAGGCCGAGGCTGCGCCACGGTGAACCTCGGGCGGTGTCAGCCCATCGGGGACGGCTCGGAGTGCGGGTATCACCCGCTGGGCGGGGCGGTGACGGTCTTCGCCGCGCCCTCCGATGGGCCCGGCGTGCCCAGGGTGCGGGTGCGGGCGACGCGCGACATCGTGTTCGCCGACGAAGACCGCCGGGGGCCGTGGCTCCTGGTGCGCTCGCGCTCGTACTCCGGGGAGGTGCTCGTGGTGCGAGGGTGGGTGCGCGCCGCGGAGGTGCGGTGGCGCCAGGAGACCCCGCCCCATCTCCTTACGAGCCCCGGAGGCGTCGCGACCGCGGGCTGGGGCGTCGCCGGGGACGTGCGACGGGGGTACGGCGAGATCACGCCGGGGAGCGCGGTGATGTCGCGCGACGGGACGCGCTGGGGCGCGACCGCGGGCCCGTGGTGCGCGCAGGTGTTTCAGTGGGAGGGGCAGGCGACGCTGGCGGTTCCGATCCCCGGGGCGGCGCCGGTGATGGCCAGGGTGCGCCCGGAGGACGTGCGGTGGGTGGATCGCTGCGAGGTCGAAGGGGCGTCGCGATAGCCTAGAAGGCGGCGTCGTCGGCGTTGCCGGTGTTGCGGGCGCGCTTCAGCTCGAGCGTCCAGGTGCCGGTGGTGGCGTTGAACTGCGCGAGCGCTCGCACGTCGGCGCGCGAGCCCGACGGCAGCCGCGAGTACACCCCGGGGAACGAGTCTCCCGCGGCCCACGCGAGCGCCGGGTTGAAGGGCGTCGCGTCCCAGACCCAGAGCGGTCCGTTGACGACCCCGCGGCCCGCAGCGGAGACCGCGGGCATGGAGCCGGGCAAGGTGGCCGTGCCGGGTTCGACGTAGGCCGAGATGCCGACGTCGTCGAGGCGGCCGTTGTTGGTGCTGCCGTTGAGGGTGCCGTCGTCGATCCACTGGTCGTCGGCGGTCTGCGAGGGCGCGGTGCGGGCGGCCTTCCAGTGCCAGACGTCCCAGGTGGCGCCCATCGGCGCGGCCATCCCCGCCGGCACCGTCCCGGCCGCCGCATGGCAGCCCGACACGCAGCCCCCCGTCGCGAAGCCAGGGTCGTTGATCGGGAACATCAGGTACGCCCGGTCCTCGTCGCCGCTGCGCGACCAGGTGGTGCCGTTGTACGCGTACTGGCGGCGCGCGGTGCTCGCGCCCACGGTCTGCGAGCCGTCGGTGGTCTCCGTCCAGCGGGCGAAGAAGTAGATGTACTGGCTGTCGTAGACAGACCGCAGCGTCGCCGTCGCGACGCCAGGGGTGCCCGTTCCGATGAGGAGCGGGACCGCGCTCTCGAAGTTGCCCCACGCGGCGACGCCGTCGTCACGGCCGTCGATCTGCGGCGGTCGCGCGACCCGGGTCGACACGATGCGAGAGGACGACGCCGTGGTGCCGTCGAAGTCGAGCGTCAGGACGTTGGCCCCGCGGTGCGAGGCGCCTCCGTTGTTGTTGGAGAGGGCGAAGGCGAAGCTCGTGTCGGTGGGGGGAGCGATCGCCGGTGCGCCGGCCGGACCCGTCGCGCCCGCCGCGCCCGCTGGACCCGCCGCGCCCGCAGCCCCCGCCGCGCCCGCCGGCCCCGTCGCGCCCGCTGGCCCCGTCTCTCCCGCACAGCCGATCAGCAGTGCCGCGGTGACCAGAGCCGAAAGTTGAACTGTTGATCGCATCGTCAATCTCCGGTGTCCTGCCGAGAGGGGGAACAACGCACAGACGCGCCCTCCGACGGACTCATGGGAGAGGTCTTCGGAGCGATCTGCTGGACGCCCCTTTGGCGTCGGCGAAACCGCGAGCGAGCAAGGCGCGGACCGTCGTGGGGAGAGGAGCCCACATCCAAGTTTGGAACTACCCCGAAGGCTGCGCTGGCGCGCTGATCGCAATGCCCGAGGCGCGCGATGGGCTCGCTCGCGGCGCAACCGGCGCACCCCGGGCGCAGGTGCTGCGCGTTGCCGCTACGGCGTGACCTGGAAGTCCACGGCGTCGACGACCCGGTACTGGTCGTTGAGGAGGTAGTACGCGGTGTATTCGCCCACGGGCAGCGGCCACGGACCGCGGCCGAGGGCGGCGCGGTCGAGGGTGACGGTTCCGCTGGTCGGGGCGACGGTGCCGACGTGGGAGTTGTTGAGGTACTTCCAGAGCGTCGAGCCCGGGATCGGCAGCGTCGGGGTGCCCGCGGTGAAGGGGTACACGGCGATCCAGTCGATGGGGTTGTTGCCGGGGCAGCCTGCGAAGCTCGCGCGGATGGCCTCGCCCTGGCGGTAGGCGCTGCGGTCGAGGGTCAGCCGACAGCCGCCGAAGCAGCCGCGACGACCGGCCTCGGGCGGGGGTGGAGGGCGGAGCAGGGTGGGGCCGCAGGTGAAGTCGAAGAGGTCGAGGAGGGCGGTGCTGTTGGCGTCGCGCGCGGTGAGCGCGGGGAGATCGAAGAGCGCCTCGATGAAGCGGGTGACGGCGGTGTGCTCCTGCACGGCGTGGGAGACGTGGTGCGCCCGCGCCCACGGGGAGACCAGCACGAAGGGGACGCGCGGGCCGAGCGCGAAGTAGTCGGCGTCGGTGGGCCCCGGGCGGGCGATGCAGGCGCGCTCGGGCGGGGGGACGTGGTCGGCGAAGCCGCCCGCCTCGTCGTAGGTCCAGATCATGGCGAGACCAGGCCAGAGGGGGCTGCGCACGGCGTGCTGGTAGACGTTGCGGGTCCACGCCTCGCCCTGCTGGACGTTGCCGTCGGGGTGCTCGTCGTCGATGTTCTCGACGCCGTCGACGAAGACCACCTGGGGGAGGGTTCCTGCGTCGAGGGCGGTGAGGAAGTCGCCGAGCGAGTGGGCGCCGCGGTGCGAGGACGTCCACCCGAGCGAGGCGCTGAAGTACGCGCCGTCGCTGTACGCGCCCCAGGTGATGCCGGCCGCGTCGAGGCGGTCGAAGAGGTTGGGGGTGCCGGGCCGGGGATAGCCCGATCCGGTGGAGCGCACCCCGTCGGCGGTGCCGTACAGGACGAAGTTGCGGTTGGGGAAGGTGCCGCTGCGCACCGACGCGAAGTGCCGGTCGTTGAGCGCGTAGGTCGACGCCAGCCAGTAGTAGAAGGGCAGGTCGTCCTGGCCGAACCAGGTCATCGCCTGGTGGCCGTCGCCGCCCGCCGTGCGCGCCGCCGTGGTGACGAAGCCGTCCATGGCGCCGCCGTTGACCTGGGCGTGCATGTCGTTCCACTGGTGGCCCGGGTCGTAGCCGCTGCACGTGGTCGTCGCGCGCGTGAAGGACACCGTCGCGCCGCGAGCGTCGCGGTTGGTGAACGTCGACGGGATGCCCTCCGTCTCGGGCTGGCCGTGGTCGTGGAGCTGACCGAGCATCTGGTCGAAGGAGCGGTTCTCCTTCATCACGACGACCACATGGCGAATCGGCATCGCCGCGCGGGCGCGAGCGTCGAGGCCGAGGGTGTCCGCCACGCGGGCTCCCGCCGTGAAGGCGCAGTCCGCGCGCTGCGCCGCGAAGGGATCGGGCGGCGGCGCCGCGACGCACGGGGCGTCGAGGGGGACGTCGGGCGCATCGGGCGCATCGAGCGCATCGGGCGCATCGGGCACATCGGGCGCATCGGGCGCATCGGGCGCATCGGGCGCATCGGGGAGGGCGGGGGCGTCTGGGAGGGCGGGGCGGTCGACGGTCGCGACGGCGGCGTCTTCGACGACGGGGGCGGGATCGCTACAGCCCGCGAGCGCGACGGCCACGAGCACGGAGAGCGGGGGGATGGGGTGTCGCACGGTTTAGGGGGGAGACGCTACCGCACCGGAAACCCATGGGGATGGCGATCGTCGGGCAGCCGCGAGCTCGCCCTGCGCTTCGTCGGTCCGCGGCCCGCGGGGCGCTCGTTCGGGCAGGGCGCCATTTTCGTGCATGACGCGCAGGCGCATCTCCGGCAACTTCCGGCGCGTGGAGTCTGCAGTCGTCGACGAAATCGATCTGGCCCAGGAGTTCGACGACGTCGCCGAGGAGGCCGCGTCGCGCAGCCTCGCGGCGGCCGTCGCGAAGGCCCACGGCGTCCGGGCCTCGGTCTCCGCGCAGCGGCTGCTAGAGATCCTGGGCAACCCCAACGTCACCCTCGGGGAGCTCAGCCGGGCGATCGAGGTCGACAGCTCGCTCGCGGCGAGGGTGCTGCGCGTCGTCAACTCGTCGGCGTACGGGCTGCGCGTGCGCGTCCGCAAGATCAGCGTCGCGGTGACCCTCCTCGGGTTGAAGCGCCTCAACGAGATCGCCACGGCCGCGGCGGTGCTCGACTGGTTCGAGCAGGACTCGCAGAGGGTGCCGGAGATCTTCCGCCACTCCTCGGCGACGGCCTCGCTCGCCCGTCACATCGCCACGCGCGCCGGCCTTCCCCCGGAGGAGATGTACACGTGCGGGCTGCTGCACGACTACGGCAAGCTGATCATGCTGCAGGCGGATGGGGAGTCCTACGCGCGCCTGCTCGGCGCCGCGGCGGGGGACGACGACGAGGTCTGCGCGAGGGAGCGCGCGGCCCATGGCTACGACCACGCCATCCTCGGCGCCCGCATGCTCGCCGAGTGGAACCTCCCGGAGCCCCTGCCGAGCGTCATCTCGCTGCACCACCAGCCCGCGCGGGCCTGGAGGGTCGGCGGCGCCGTCGGGCTGATGGTGGCGGCGCTTCGCCTGGCCGACCGCCTCGCGCACGAGTTCGATCGCGGTATGCCCATCGACGACGCCTGGGTCGACGAGATCGCGAGGGACGAGAACGTCCGCCGCCTCTCGCTGGTGCGAGGAGACTTCCACCGCTTCTGTCTCGACCTCCACCTGACCTGGCTCGAGAGCCAGCAGCCCGTCAGCCCCGTCGACGCCTCCGAGGGTCCGGAGGGAGCGTCGCTCCCGGTCGGCGGCACCGGGCAGGTCGGCGAGCCGCTGAGACGGGCCGTGGCCCGCGACTGGTGGCGAGCGAAGAGCGTCGCCGTCGCCGTGGCGCTGGTGAGCCTCGCGCTCGGCTGCGGGGGGCTGGTCGCGCTCCTCAACGGACGCTCCCTCGACGAGTGCCTCGACGAGCTGCCCGGCTCGACGAGCCCCCTGCTCGCGGCCCTCGCGCTGCTCGCCTTCGTGGTGGCGGCGCCGGCCGTGCTCTCCGCCGTCAGGCGCCGTTAGCTCTCTCCCTGCTCCTCAGCCGTCCTTGGCGACGTCAGGGCGGAGGGTGTCGGCGAGGTGCTCGAGCACGCGGATGGTCTCGGCTCGCCGGGCCCGGAGGCGCGCGTTGGTCTCCGCCTCCTGCTCGGGGCTGCACCACGCGGCGCCCTTGCGGTACTCCAGGCGCTGCGGGATGAAGGTCGCGTAGCACTGGTAGAACACGTTGTTCGACGGGTAGTACGCCGGGTCGGTGAGGTCGAAGAGCGCGAAGCCCCGGCTCTGCATGAAGGTCAGCAGCTCGGTGAGGTTGTCGCGCTCGAAGAACACCTGGATCTCGGCCACGACCACGGTGGCCTGCTCCAGGGTCTTGAGGCTGCCGCGCAGCACGTCGAGCTCGGCGCCCTGCACGTCGAGCTTGAGGATGTACGGGCCCGCGAGCCCGCGCTCGGCGACGAGGGTGTCGAGGGTGGTGAGCCGCACCTTGCGGGTCTCGGCGTAGAGCTCGGGCTGCACCCCGACGAGGTGGGTGTTGTAGAAGGTCGGGTCGACCCGGAGCGCGACCTCGCCCTCGACGCACGAGAGCGCGGTGATGGCGTGGTCGGTGCCGAAGGCACGCTTCAGCTTCTCGTAGATGGGCGCGTTCTCCTCCATGGCGTCGACGAAGAAGTGCCGCGCCGAAAGGAAGAGCTTGTAGAGGTGTCGCGTGACGAAGAAGTTGCCCTCCGCGGCGCCGACGTCGAGGAGCGTGGCGCCGCTGAACCCCTGCCGTTCAAGCAGGGTCAGGCTCGCGACGTAGGTGTTGCGCTGGATGGTGGGCGTCGTCATCCCGGCGATAGGACCGCCCCGGCCCCGGCGTGGTCAAGGGCGTCGCGCTCGCTGCGGGCCCCCCTCTCCGCTTCATACCGAATCGTGTAACCCTCGGCGGGATGATCAGCGCCGTCGGCATCCGGGTGCACTCCTGTCGTAGCTGCGCGGCCTGCGTCCCGCCGCTCGCCTCCGGCGCCGCCTCCACGGCGGCCGCTGCCAGGGCCGAGAAGGCGACCCGGGCCGACGGCGCCGCGGTCGAGCCCGGTCGGGAGAAGCGGGCCGTCACCGGACCCACGGGGACGGCGGGAGCCCGCGCCGACGGCCAGGCGCAGAGCCCCGAGGAGCAGGCCCAGCTCGCGGCGCTCCGCAAGCGCGACGCCGACGTGCGGGCCCACGAGCGAGCGCACCAGATGGCCGCCGGGGGGCTCGCGGGCGGCGCGACGTTCACCTACCAGCGCGGCCCCGACGGGCAGCTCTACGCCATCGGCGGCGAGGTCCCGATCACCATCGCGCCGGGCCGCACCCCCGAGGAGACGCTGCAGCGCGCTCGCACCGTGCGCTCCGCGGCCCTCGCCCCGGCGGAGCCGTCGGGTCCCGACCGCGCGGTGGCCGCGGCGGCGGCCAGCATGGAGGCGCAGGCGCAGCAGGAGATCAGCGCCCGGTCGACCTCCGCGCCCAGGGGCGACCGACGCACGGAGGCCTACGGGGCGATGTCGGGACGCGGCGAGGCTCAGCCCGGGGGACGCTCGCTCGACGTCGTCGCCTGAGGGCGCCCCCGTAGCAGCCGGATCACCCCGGCGACCGCCCCGGGCAGCCACGCGAGCCCGGCGAGGGCCGCGCCGAGGTTCGCCCGATCGCTCCCAAGGCCGAGCTCCACCGAGACCAGCGAGGCCCCCATGGCGCCGGCGGCGACGAGGGAGAGCCACGTCAGCGCGCCACCAGGCGGCGCCAGCGTGACGACGATCGGCCCGAGCACCATCGCGTGGATCGCAGCGATCGCCCGGTGCGTCGTCGGAGGAGCGCCCTGTACCCCGAGCGCCATCAGCCCGCCCGCGGTCGCGAACCACGCGAGCCTGATCGGGAGGGCCCCGCGCGCGCCCCACGCCGACCGAGCGAGCAGCGTTCCCAGGATGGAGAGCGAGATGCCCAGCGGCCCGAAGGGCACCGCGCCCAGGAAGCCCGCGGCCGCGAGCGAGAGCGCCGCCCAGAGCGCAGGCGGCGGCGCCGGCCAGCGTAGCGTCGCGAGCGCCGTAGGCACCATGACGAGCAGGAGCAGCACCGAGAGGAAGCTGTGCACGATGGCGTTCGCGAGGCCCGGGTCTCGCGACGTGAGCACGCCGATGGGCGGGACGAAGAGCACCGCGAGCGCGATGCCGAAGGGCGCCACCCGCAGCCATCCCCGGGTCGTGCCCCGGGCGCGGACGGCGGAGGCGAGCCACACGGCGCCGACCACCGTCGAGCCCGCGATGGAGGGCAGCGCGTAGCCGCGGAGGGCGAACGCGACGACCGCCGCGAGCCCCGCCGCGCCGTAGAGCGCCGAGAGGCGAGGGCCCGGCGCGCGCGCCCCGAGCCGGTGCCACGCGAGCCACGCGAGCGGAAAGAGCACCAGGTAGTAGCCCGCGTGGGTGTGCGCGTGGCGAACGAACGCGTAGGTGCCCGCGAGCGGCGTGACGCCTGCGAGGCCGAAGCGGAGCCAGAGGCCGATCCCCGCGGCGACGAGGAGGCCGACGAGGGCCGTGAGCCCGAGGGCGCGAGGCGGAGCCGACATGCGCCGCGAGGGTACGGAGTTCGAGGAGGGCCCGATAGGCTCTCTGACGCGGACCCGCCGGGTTGCGCCCCCGTCGCCTCGGCGTGGACAATGCGCCACCTCTCGTGGGCGCCCTGAACAACCGTTGGATCGTCACCTCCCTCTCGCTCCTGCTCGCCGCGTGCGAGTCGAGCCCCGCCGCGCCACCCCCGGCCGACGCGGCCCTCGATCGCCCCCTCGACGTCGCCGCCGGGGACCTGGGTGACGCGCCGAAGTCCTCCCCCGACGTCGAGCTCGACGACGACGTCTCCGTCCCCGCCGACCTCCCAGCCCCGCCGACCGGCTGTCACCTGCTCTCCGACGCGGGCCCCGCGCTCCCTGCCTCCGACGCGGGCCTCCCGGAGCCCGGCGCGTACCCCCCGCTGCGCGGCCCCGGCGGCCCTTCTCGCGCCTTCACCACCGAGTCCTTCACCGCGCCCTGCGCCTTCCTCGATGGCGGGCCCACGGACCGCGACCACCACAACACCGTGCTCATGTACGACGGCTACCTCGTGATGCCGTGGGCCCACGAGTCGGGCGGCGGCGGCGTCTCCGTCTGGGACTTCTCCGACGCCTGCCACCCGGTCTCCGTGTCGACCACCACCGACGCCCGGATGCGCGAGTCGCACACCGCCGGGTTCTCCCCCATCGGCGGCCGCTGGATGGTCACCGCCTCGCTCTCGGGCCTGGAGTTCTGGGACGTCTCCGACCTCCGCCGAGTGCGCATGGTGCGCGAGCTCGTGCTCCCCGGCGTCGTCTACCCGGACTCCTACCGCCGCGTGGTGATGAGCACCTTCTGGCAGGCGCCCTACGTCTACGTCGGGGCCACCGACAACGGGCTCTTCATCGTCGACGCGAGCGACCCGGGCAACCCCACCCTGGTGAGGCAGTACGCCCCCGACCCCTCCATGAGCGTCGGCGGCGTGCACGCCATCGGCAACATGCTGGTGATGATCTCCAGCGAGGGCTCGCGCACCACCCTGCTGGACATCGGAGACCCGGCGAACCCGCGGCCCATCCCGGGCGGCAGCTTCCTCATCCGCGACGCGGGCGAGGAGGCCCCCAGCCGACGGGTGCAGCTCGGGTACTTCGGGCACGTCAACGGCAACCGGATGTTCTACGCGCGCCACGTGCTGGGCGGCGGGCTCATCAGCTACGACATCACCGACCCGAGCTCGCCGCGCTTCCTCTTCAGCTACCTGCACCCGGGGAGGGCCAACGGCGGCTACGTCTTCCTCAAGGAGGACGTCGCCTTCGTCGGGCTGAGCAACCTGGGGATGGCCCTCGACGTGTCCAACCCTCGCGTCGCGACGCCGGTCACCACCTTCCACTTCACCGGCGACCTCGACACCATCTCTCCCATCGGCAACGTGGCCGTGGTCTCCGTCGACGACGACGCCGTCCCCCACCAGGCCACCGGGGTATTTCCGTTTCGCGCCGAGCCCGACCGCAGCGCCCCCCGGGTCAACATGGTGGTACCGCGCGACAACGCCACGGCGCAGCCGCTCTCGACGCGCGTGGGCCTCACCTTCAACGAGTTCGTCGAGCTCGGCACGGTGTGGCGAGGCTCGCTCGTCGTTCGAGAGGTGGGCGCCGTCGCCCCCGTCGAGGGCCACTACTCGGGTCAGGAGGGCGTCGTGAACTTCTGGCCCGCGCGCCCGCTGAAGCCCGACACCCTCTACGAGGTGCTGGTCCCCGCCGGAGGGGTCCGTGACTACTCGGGCAACGCCGTCACCGCGCCCTTCCGCTCGACCTTCCGCACCGTCGCGTGCACCACCCCGTGAGCCGCGCCGCGCTCCTCCCCCTGCTCGCCGCCCTCGCGCTCGGCTGCGCCGCGCCTCCCGCCGCCGCACCCGTCGACGCCGGGCTCACCGACGTCGCCCGCGACGCGCCCACGCTGGATGCCCCCTCGGACGTCACCTCCCCGGGGCCGCTGAGCGCGCGCATCGAGGGGGCGGGCTTCGTCTACCAGGGCGAGGAGACCTGCCTCACCGTCTCCCACAACGGCGGCCCCGGGGCCCGCTTCGCATGGATCCTCGAGCCCGACGGCGTCCGCGCCAGCACCGAGCGCGCCTGCCGCCGCTGGAACGACCTCGGCGCCTTCCGCGCCTTCGTCACCGTCGAGTCTCGCGGCATGCGCGCCGAGGTGTCCGCGCCCCTCCGCGTCGTGGCCCGGCCGACGACCCCCCGGCCGACCGCGTCGAGCACCATCGCGTACGACCCCGTGCACCGCGAGGTCTGGGTCGTGAACCCCGACGCCGACAGCGTGACCGTGCTCTCCGACGAGCCCACGACGCGCCTCGCCGAGGTGCCCGTGTGCGACCACCCGCGCACGCTCGCCGTCTCCGGTCCCACCGTCGCCGTCGCCTGTCAGGACGACGGCGCGCTCTGGCTCCTCGACGCCGCGGGCCGATCGCGCCGGGTGGCCGTCGCCCTCGGGGCCGGCGCGAGACCCTACGGCGTCGCGGCCGACCCTCGCGGCGGGCGCTTCTTCGTGACGCTCCAGGACGCCGGTCGGATGGTCGTCGTCGACGCCACCACCGGGGCGGTCACGGGCTCCGTCGACGTGGGCTTCGACGCCCGAGGGGTCACCGTCAACGCGGCGGGCACGGCCCTCGTGGCGCGCTGGCGAGGCGACGCCGAAGGAGCCTGCGTGGTGCAGGTCGACGCGAGCGACCCGAGCTCGCCGCGGCGGGTCGGCGTCGGCCTCCTCCAGGTGCAGGAGGACCTCGACAGCGACACCGACAACAGCGGCGTCCCGAGCTTCCTCGGGGCGCTCGCCTTCGGGCCCTCGGGGCGCGACGCCGTCGTCCCGGCGCTCAAGGCCAACAACGTGACGGGGATGTTTCGCACCAGGGAGATGCTCAGCGCGCAGACCACCGCCCGCGCGGTGCTCTCCGTCGTCTCCCCCGGCAGCTCGGGCGCCTCGCCCTCCGAGGCCGCGCGCTACTCCTTCGACGACCTCGACTACGCCTCGGCGCTGGCGTTCTCCCCGCAGGGCGACCGGCTCTTCGTCGCGCTCCAGGGCGCCGAGATCGTCGTCGCGCTCGACCCCGAGGGCTTCAACATCACGGGCTCCATCCCCAGCGTCGGGGGCGCCCCCCAGGGCCTCGCGCTCAGCCCCGACGGCGCCAGGCTCTTCGTGCAGGGCTTCACCTCCCGCACGGTGCGCGTCTACGACGTGCGCGACCTCTCCCGCGCCCCGGCGCCCCTCGCCGACGTCGTCACCGTCTCCGCCGAGCCGCTGACCGCGCAGGTGGCCCTCGGCCAGCGGATCTTCTACGCGAGCCGCGACCCTCGCATGAGCCGCACGTCCTACCTGTCGTGCGCGAGCTGCCACCTCGACGGCGAGGGCGACAACCTGGTGTGGGACTTCACCCAGCGGGCGGAGGGGCTGCGCAACACCATCCCCCTCCAGGGTCGAGGCGGCGTCGAGCACGGGCCCCTGCACTGGAGCGCCAACTTCGACGAGGTGCAGGACTTCGAGCACGACATCCGCGGGGGCCAAGGGGGCCTCGGCTTCGTGGCCGACCCGGTGTTCCACTCGGACGGCCACGACGCCCCGCTCGGCGCCTCCAAGCTGGGGCTCTCCTCGGAGCTCGACGCCCTCGCGGCCTACGTGGCGAGCCTCCGTCGCGTGGGGCCGTCGCCCTTCCGCCGCGACGACGACGCGGCCTGGCTCGCCTCCCGCGCCCGGGGCGAGGCGCTCTTCCGCAGCGAGGAGACGCGCTGCGCCACCTGCCATGCGGGCACTCGCTACACCGACAGCGCCTTCGCGCCAGGCACCCGGACGCCCGTCCTGCACGACGTCGGGACGCTCGGCCCGGGCAGCGGTCAGCGCCTCGGCGGGGCCCTCTCCGGGCTCGACACCCCGACGCTCCGTGACCTCTGGAGGACGGCCCCGTACCTCCACGACGGCTCCGCGGCGACCCTTCGGGACGTGCTGGTGACGCGCAACCGAGACGACCGCCACGGCCGCACCTCGGGGCTCTCCACCGCCCAGCTCTCCGACCTCGAGACCTTCCTGCTCTCCGTGGAATGAGCGGCGTGGGCGCGAGGAGGTCTCTCTGGCGTGCGGCGGCGTGGCCCATCGCGGGATCGCTGTGGGCGTGGAGCCGCTTCGTGCTCGGCACCTCGCGCGTGCGCGTCGAGGGGCGCCTCGACGAGCGGCCGACGATCTACGTGCACTGGCACCAGCACCTGCCGCTGGTGATGCCGCTGCTCGGCCGGCGCGGGTGCTGGCTCATGATGAGCGGCGCCCCCAACATGGCGCCCATCGCGCGGTGGGCGCAGCTCCTGGGGCTGCGGCTCGTGCGAGGGAGCTCGGGTGACGGGGGGCGCGCCGCGCTCTCGCGCCTCGCGGAGGCGCTCCGCGACGGAGGCAGCGTGGAGCTCGCGGTCGACGGACCCGCCGGGCCGCCCTTCGTGGCGAAGCCAGGGTGCGTCGACCTGGCGCTCTCCACCGGGGCGCCGATCGTCGCCCTGGGCTACCGCAGCGATCGGGCCTTCGTGACCCCCGGTCGCTGGGACGACCAGCTCATGGTGCTCCCCTTCGCGGCGGTGACGGTGTCGGCGGTGGCGGTTCCGGTGCAGGAGGGCGACACCCGGGAGACGCTGCTGGCCCGAGTGCAGTCGGCGCTCGAAGGGCTGCGCGTCGCCTCTCCTCCCCGGCCCTCGGGTGCAGAGTCGTCCGCTCGGCTGCGCCGCAATGGTCGCGATGGCGCGTGATGTCCATTGGAGACATTGCCGACCATGTTCATTGAAGTGAAGAGTCCGCCGAGCAGCGCTCCATCCCCTGAACGCCTGCCGAAGGTCCGTGCCGACCCGATGGGGGGTGTGCACGAAGAGCACAGGGCTCATGTGGGCAATCGTGCGCCCTATTTTCAAGCCTGATCTGAATACACCTCCCCTCCACCCCGTGTGGCATGTCAGCTTGAGCGCCGTCACTGTCTTGAACGAACAAGCGCGAAGCGCTCCCTTGGAGGAACGAAAGTATGGATAACTGGAAGATCGGTCGGGCATCGATGGCGATGCTGGTGCTGGCGATGGCCGCGGGCTGCGGCTCCGAAGACCCCGTGAACACCGCGAACACGGTGAACTACTCGGGCCCCGTCTCGATCAACATCGACAAGTTCAAGGACGGCGAGGTGCGCAACAACGCCTTCGACGCCGACAAGTCCGTCTCGACCGAGTCGGGCAACCCGTACGGGATGTTCCTCTCCCAGGCGAGGGCGACGCTGGGGCGGCCGCCTGCGGCGGTGGTGGTCGATCGCGTGACGCTCACCCTCGGCCGCGACAGCACCGGCGTGACGGCCTTCGAGCAGATTCTGGGCGGGCCGCTCGTCGTCTACCTCGCGAGCTCCAGCTCCACGGTCAACATCGGCACCGTCGCGCAGCCCACCGGCGCGGGCCCCGTCGAGGTGGTCATCACCGCCACGCGCGACACGCTCGCGCCCATCAACAGCGACCTGATCCAGGGGAGCTTCAAGGTGGGCATCCGAGTGCCCGCCGCCGCGGCGCTCCCCCGCTCCTTCGACGCGAAGGTCGCGACGGTGCTCTACTTCCGCGCCCTCGCCCTGTAAGCATCCCCCCAGAGCCAGAAGCACCGGCGACGCCCCGCCCTCAGCGGGGCGCGGCCTTGATGATGAGGTACCGCAGCGGGGCCTCGCGGGAGTCGTTGCGCAGCGCGAGCGTCTTGCCGAGCGGCAGGTAGGCCACCGCGCCGGGGAAGAGCTGCTGAGCGAGGCCGTTGACGGTGGCGGTGCCGAGGCCCTCGATGCAGACCACGATCTCGGCGTCCTGCGACTGGACGTGCGGGCCTACGCTCGCGCCCCCGTCGAGCTCGCACGCCAGCGCGGCGGTGAAGGGAGCGGTTGTCTCGTCCGGGAGCAGCTCCCAGACCCGCACCGCGCCGACCCCGCCGAAGAGGGCCTCGCGGCGGTCGCCGAGCTCCAGCGGGAGGTCCATCCAGCTCGGGGCGCTCACGGGGCGACCGCGCTCTCGACGCGCCCGGGCTGCGGCGCTCGCTCCCGGCCGCCGTAGCGGGAGCGGTAGCAGGCGATGGTGTCGTCGCGCTCCTGCGCCAGGAGCTGCACGAGGTCCGGGGTCTCCTCGATCCAGGCCGCGGGCCAGGAGACGGCGTCGAGGGTGAAGCGCTGCGGGTCGCCGTCGGGCCACGGGGCGTCGTAGTCCTCCTCGCGGAGACCGAAGGTGCCGTAGTCGAAGGGGCGCTTCACCAGCGAGGCCATCTTCAGGTGCACCCGCTCCCGCTTTCCCCCGGCGGCCTGGACGAGCGCGCGGTGGTGGCAGTACGGGGTGTTGCCGCGGCGGTTGAAGAACACGTGCGACGTCCACGAGCAGCCGCCCCGGCAGGTCGACGCGAACTCGCAGCCCTTGCAGAAGCCCCAGAGGTGGTCGGTTCCGGCGGCGGTGTCGGCGACGTCGTTGAAGCGGAGCTCGGGCGCGCGCTCGACGATGTCGCGGAGGCTCTTCTCGCGAACGTTGCCGCCGGTGTAGGGCGTCGACGGCAGCGAGGGGCAGCCCTTGATCGCGCCGTTGGCCTCGATGCCGAGCGCGTCGGTGCCCGCGGTGCAGCCGCGGAAGATGGCGCCGTCGCCGCCGCGCAGCGAGCGCTCGTAGGGGCCGAAGTAGCCGAGGTTGTTGCCCGCGGTCACGGCGATGCCGTCGCGCTGGGCCCTCGTCGCGAGCAGCGACAGCACCGGGAACACATCCACGAACTCCGCCGGCTGCAGCAGCATCGGCACCTCGTCGGCGGCGTTGCCCATCGGCACCGTGGTCTGGATCTGCCAGGCTTTCACGCCCGCCTCGCGGAGCGCCTCGTAGAGCAGCGGCAGCTCCCGCATCGAGCGTCGGTTGATCTGCGTGTTGGCCGTCACCCGCAGCCCCGCGCGCCGCATGCACGCCATCGCCTCGAAGGCCCAGCGGAAGGAGCCCTCCTTGCCGCGGATCCAGTCGTGCGTCGCCTCGAGTCCGTCGAGCGAGACCCCGACGCTGGCGATGCCCGCCTCGCGCATCCGCCGGGCCATCACGTCGGTCACTCCGAGGCCGCCCGTCTGCAGGGTGCACATCATCCCGACGCGGGTGATCTCCGCCGCGATCTCGAGCCAGTCCTTGCGGAGGTAGGCCTCGCCGCCGATGAGGGTCACCTCGACGACGCCGAGGTCCTTCATCTGGTGCACGAGGTCGAGGGCCTCCTCGGGGGAGAGCTCGTCGTCGCGCTTGTCTCCGGCCCGCGACCCGCAGTGGCGGCACGCGAGGTTGCACTTGAGGGTGATCTCCCAGACGGCGTATCGCTTGCGGGTCTCGTTGGGCTGCATGGGTAGAGTTCTCCGGGCGGTTAAGGGGGGGTGAGGCGGTGGGCTTCAGCGTGGAGGATGCGAGGGAGCGGCGAAGGCCCCCGCGAGGCGCGTTGTGGTCGCCGCGCGGGGGCTCTTCAGGGCATCGATCACAGGTCGGGCGGCGCGCAGCCGTAGCAGACGGCCGGCCGCACCGAGGCGGCGCCGGCCTTGATGCCCGCGCGGATCGTGAGGCGCGAGCGGGCGCCCACGCGCTCGATCTCGTCGAGGGCCGCGTGGGCCTTCTGCTGGGAGGGGTTGGCGGGCGCGTCGCTCTTCGAATGCTCGTTGCTCATGACGTCTCTCCTGCTCTCTCGTGATTGGTGACGCTGCGGCGCTGATTCGCCGCGTCGGTCACGCAGAGAGTGATTGCAGAAGAGATGCCAGCGCCCGGAGAGGGCTCCTCAGGGAGCGTGGAGCGAGAGCGCGAGGGGGCGATCCCAGGGGATGGTCGTGAGGCCGAGGGCGTCGGCGAGGGCGAGGCCGATGCCCGCGGTTCCTTCGAGAAAACCAGGGTCATTCTCCCAGCGATCGGGCGGCGGCTGGGTGCGCCACGTGCGGAAGGGACCGAACTCCCCGGACGCTCCTCGCATCGAGAGGCCCTGCGCGAACCACGAGAGCGCGCCGTCGCGGAAGGCGCCCTCGCCGGTCATGCGATAGAGCGCGTGGTGGAGGTGGGCGATGCCCATCGCGCCGTGGCAGAGCGGCGCGTCGCGGACCGTGTCGTGCGGCGGGCGTCGCCTCGCGGCGTCGGTGGCGAGCTCCATGGCGACGCTCTCCCAGCGCTTGTTTCCTGCGGTGCGAGCGATCTGTAGCAGCGCCGCCGCGACGCCCAGGTCGCCGTAGCACCAGGCGTTGCGGTCCGTGGGCCTGGGCCCCGACTCGACGGGAAAGCGCGCAGGAAAGCGCCCCTCGCCGCGCGGCGCTCGCAGCGCGAGGAAGGCCGCCATGCCCTCGTCGAGGAGCGGTCCCGCGCGCTCGACGCCCCACGCGGCGGCGCCCGCGAGCGCGTAGAGCACGCCCGCCTGGCCGTGGAGCACGCCGCAGTCGACCTGCGGAAAGCGCTCCTTCAGCCGATAGAAGGGCACCTGCGCCGACGTGGTGAGCCAGAGGCGCCCGTCGGGAGTACGGGTCGACAGCTCCTCGAGGCGGTCGACGATGCGGGAGAGCATGGCGATGCCAGAGCCCCGAGGGGCCCGCTGCAGCGCGTAGATGGCCGTGCCCGCGAGGCCCTGCATCAGGTCGAAATCGCCTGCCCACGGGCCCTCCGAGAGCACCTCGACCAGGGCCGCGTCGACGTCCTCGTTCGCGTCGTCGCCGCCGTCGCCGAGGAGCTCCATCACCCACGCGAGGCCGGCGACTCCGTCGTGCAGCGCGGTGTTCATCTCAGCCTCCGAAGCGCGCTCGACGCACCACTCCAGCAGCGCGCTCGCCCGCGCCGCGTGCCCGCCGCCAGGGAAGGCGTCGTGCGTCGCGGCGAGCAGCAGGCAGGGGCCCAGCGCCCCGAGCAGCGTCGTGTCGCGCAGCGCCTCGAAGGGCGCCTCGCGGAGGGGGGTGACGATGGCGAGCAGCGCGTCGCGCGCCTCGTCGGCGATAGGGCCCTGCAGCAGCACGGAGGTGGTCATCGGGGGCCTACGGTACACCGCGGCACAGCGCTGACCGGAGGTGGCACGTGCCAGCGTCGGTGTCGGTCGCGTGCCAGCCGAGGGGGTCGATGCGCTCGCGTCAGAGCCAGGCGAGGCGGATCAGCGAGAGTCCGAGCAGCGTCGCCAGCGTGGCCAGCACCGGCGCGAGCAGGGTGAGACAGAGGCGTTCGCGGACGATCGGCCGCCGGAGCGTGGAGAGCGAGCCCTCGTGAACGACGATCGGAGCCTCGGCCGAACCCTCCAGGAGCGCCACCGTCGGGGCGTCGCGGTAGGGGTCCATCGAGGGCGAGTCTTCGACCCGCGTCGCGCGTGGTGCGCATGGGACCCGAGCGATACCACGCCCCGTCGACGGCGGACGGCTCCGTGCGACGGCGGCTTCGCACCGCGAGGCGCGCGACGCTGGCTCTCGCAGCCGCCATCCGGCCACCACATCGACCACGCACGATCGCCCTGAAAATACGTCCATTTCAGTGTATCGCGAGCGGCATATGCGTTGCGATGGTGCGACCTCATGAACACCTCGAAGCGACGCCTCGCCCCCTCGCTCCTGCTCGCTCTCGCGCCCCTCGCGGGCTGCGCGACGGTCTCGCCGCCGCCGTCCGCGATGGCCCTCGAGGGCGCCTCGCAGGGGCCCGTCGGGGGCACCTCCGTCACGGCCTTCGGGGCGGCCGCGGGGGGCGTCTTCGTCAGCGGCTCGCTGGGCGGCGGCGCCCGCATCGCCCACCGCCTCTCCAACACGACGGCGATCGGCGTCGAGGGCATCGCGGGGTCGGTCGTCGACCCGGGCGACACGCCGGTGGCGCCGCGGCAGCTCTACGCCGGGCGCCTGCACGTGCAGGTGAACCCCAACGCGTCGGAGCACGTGGCGATGACCCTCGGCGTGGGCCTCGGCGCGACCAACAACAGCCTCTCGTACAGCACCCTCGACGCGGGGGTGAGGTTCTCCCATCGCTGGTTCGACGGGTTCTTCGAGCCCTACGTGGGCGGCGTCGTGGCGCTCAGCGTCCCCGGCGCGACGCCCGACGGAGCGACCCGCAGCGCCGACGGCGACCGGCGCTTCATGGCCACGGGCTACCTCGGACTCGACGGAGGCTTCGTGCTGCACGCCACCGAGCGCCTCGACGTGGCCCTCGATGTGTTGATCCTCGGAGGGTACAGCGCGTCCGCCGACTCGCTGCTCATCGCTCCGTCCGCGGGCGTCCGCTACGCCTTCGGGGGCGAGATCGCGCGACGCTGATCCCAGCGCGACAAGCGCGGCGCGGTCGTGATACCGCATTGGTGTGCGGCATCCTGAGCGCGTTGGGCGGATCGCTCTCTCCATGGCCGTCGCGGGCAGCATCGGCTGTGTGGACGCGGGGTCACGGCCCCCGCTGTTCCATGCAACGGACCCGACGGTGCAGGCGCCGGACGCGCCAGACGTCGCGGTGCAGGCGTTGGACGCGGCGGACGCGACGGTGCCCCCATCGGAGGAGCCGCTCTCGGGCAGCTTCGCAGACCTCTCGGCCGAGGTGGCGGCCGCGGCGCCCTTCGCGGTGGCGGGGCTCGACAGCCCGACCGGACCGGAGGCCACGCTGGGCAGCATCGCCGACCTCGACGGCGATGGCCGCGCGGAGGTGCTGCTGGCGGTGTCGCCGGTGCCTGCGGCGGGTGCGGCCCCTCGCAGCGTCAGCGTGTGGCGCCTCGACGCCGCGACCGGCGTGCTGCGCCCCCACGCGGGCATCGCCGCGCCCGCGGGATGGACCGTGGTGGGCGCGGTCGATCTCGACGGTGACGGCGCGGTCGATCTGGTGGGCACCGAGCGCGCTCGCACCGTCGCCTGGGGAGACGGCCGCGGAGGCTTCGCGGCCCCGAGCCCGCTGGAGCCGAGGATGCCGAACCAGGTGGGCTGGGGGGCCTACGCCCTCGACGACCTCGACGACGACGGCTGGCTCGACGTGCTGGCGGTGCACGACGACTGCGTCCCAGGGGTGGTGGCGCCCACCTGCTGCGAGGATTGCGCGACGCTGCTTCCGATGCTGCGCACGGGGGCGCGCAGCTTCGAGGCGCACGGCGAGCTCCTCCCGCAGCCGCCTCGCATGGCCGGCATCGCGGCGCACGTGACCAGGGCCGGCAACGGAGAGCGCGTGCTGCTGGCCGTCGCCTGGAACCGCCGCGACGCCTACGCCCAGGTCTTCTTCCGGCAGACCGCGAGGAGCCCGTCCGGCCATCCGCGCTGGAGCGCCTTCGATCCCTTTCCCCCGGGCAACGCGGCCCTCGAGGGTCGCGAGGCCCCCGACCCGATGGCCTCGATCGCCGCGTGGTCGCCGATGGGCGCGGCCTCCGCCGACGTCGACAACGACGGCCTGCAAGACCTCGTGCTCTCCCTCGAGCCGCGCCTCGCGCTGCTGGCGGGCACCGCCTCGTGGCCGATGCGCGACCTGACCGCCGTCGCGGGTCTCGCCGACCGCCGCAGGCTGCCCGCGGGATCGCCCTACGAGATCCCCTGGGGCGTCGGCTTCGTCGACCTCGACCGCGACGGCAGCCAGGACCTCGTCGTGGCCAACGGCCTCGATCCCAGCGCTCCCTCCTCGTCTCGGGCCACGCACCACGTGACGGCCTGGCTCAACGACGGTCACGGCGGCTTCACGCTCGCCCGCGACGCGCTGGGCATGGGTCGCCCGGGGCAGTGGCGCACCCTGAGCGTCGGCGACCTCGACGGCGACGCGGCGGCCGACGTGGTGGTGGGCGGCCTCGGCGAGCTGCCGCGCATCTATCGCAACGGGCTGCGCGGCGGGGGGAGGGCCCTGGCGCTTCGGCTACGGGGCACCTCGAGCAACCACCTGGGGGTGGGCGCGCGGATCGAGCTCTGGCCTGCTGGCGCCGCGACGCCGCAGCACTTCGTGGTGGGCGCCCCGGCCGGTCCGCTGGTGGTCACGGCCCCGACGGTGTTCGCGGGCCTCGGGGCGGCGACGGCGGCGCGAGCGCGGATCACCTGGCCCTCCGGGGTCGTGCAGCAGGTCGACGACCTCTCGGCGGGCGAGACGCGCACGCTCACCGAGCCCGAGGTGCTGAGGGTCGATCCGCCCGGCCGTCACGTCACGGGCTTCGGCGCCGAGGCGACGATCACCGTGACCCCTCGCGACGCCGCGGGGCGGGTGCGCCGAGGGGCGACGGTGACGGCGACGACGTGGCCGGGCCTGGGGACCTCGGTGCGCGTGAGCGCGGCGGGGGAGGGCTACACCGCGAGGGTCACCGGGCTGCGAGGGAGCAGCGCGGCGGTCGAGGTGCGGATCGACGGGGTCCCGCTGGGGGTGCGGCCCAGGGTGTGGTTCGACTGAGGGCCCTTAGCGGGCGAGGGCCTGCGTCATCCACTGCTCGATGGCCGACGCCGGGCGTGAGCCGCTGGTGCGCGCGACCTCCGAGCCGCCGCGAAACAGCGCCATCGTCGGGATCGACTGGATGCCGTGGCGCTGCCCCACGGTCGGGTCGACGTCGGTGTTCACCTTGAGCACCAGCACGTCCGAGGCGTGGCGGGCGCTCACCTTCGCGACCTCCGGGGCGACCGCGCGGCACGGCCCGCACCACGGCGCCCAGAAGTCGATGAGCACCGGGACGTCGGCGCCCTGGAGCAGCGACTGGAGCTCGTCGTCGCGGTCGATCGCGACCACGGCGCCGGGCTCGTGAACGGTCTGCTGGCATTTGCCGCAGCGGGCCCGGTCGCCGAGGCGCCCTGGGGGAATGCGGTTCTTCTGTCCACACGAAGCACACGGGAGCACGAGACCCTGAGCCATCACTTCACCTCCACCATCACGAACGGTCGTCGTGCATTGGTGTGTCCTCGGGCGCCCGGACGGAAGGGCGAGAGTGCGTTGTCAGCCGCGCGGACGATCAGAAGGGGAGCGGGATGAGCGGGTCGCGGGGGTCGCGAGGGCTCGGCGCCGGGGGCGTCGCAGGGGGCTGCTCCGAGGGCGGCGCGGCGGCGGCCTCCTGCGCAGGGCCGGCGTCGGGGCGTTGGTGGCGCGATCCGTGGTGGGAGCGCGAGCGATGAGGGCGGGAGCGACGGGTGCGCCCCTGGGCGCTGCGCTGCGCGTCGTCGGGCGCGGCGGCGTGAGGGGAGGCCGAGGCGACGCCGGCGAGCGAGAGCACCAGGGCCATCGCGAGGGATCGATGCATCATCAGCAACCTCATGAGGGGGGAAGCCTACGCCCATCGCGGGCGGTCGTCCCGTCGGTCACTGCGTGCGGATGGCCTGATCGTAGAGCACGAGGCCGTCGGTGTTGGAGAGCCACACGCGGTTCTGCGCGTCGACGGCGATGTCGGTGAAGTCCTCGGAGGGAAGGCCATCGGCGCGGCCCACCCGGGTGAAGGTGCGCCCGTCGTAGCGCCAGACGCCGCGGGGTCCGGCGCCCCAGAGCGATCCGTTGGTGTCGACCGAGAGCGCCGTCACCCGGGGCTGCGCCGAGGAGCCCTCCACCGGGAAGCTGAACTCGTTGTTGGCCCGCAGCCCGAGGCCCTCGGGCGTGGCGAAGTAGATACGGTCGCCGAGGGCGCGAGTGACGTCGCCCACGAGGTCGCCGCGCACCCCTTCCGCCTCGCGGAAGCGGGCCACCTCGCCCGCGGGGTTGATCGAGGTGAGCCCGTCGAGGCCCGCGAACCAGGCGGTTCCGGCGGCGTCGAAGGCCACCGCGGAGAGGTCGCTCGGGGCGCGGCGGCTGCCGTTCTCTCCGCCCGTCGCGGGCACGTTGGCGTTGTACTGCGGCGCCACCGGGGCGTTGGGGTCGAGCACCGCCACGCCCAGCTCCCGCGCGTCTCCGGCGGCTCCCGCCGGGGGCAGCACCCGCAGACCCACCCAGAGCTTGCCAGCGCGGTCGGCCGCGAGGAAGCGCACGTCCACCGTCCCCGGCCCGTAGGTCTCCACCGGGCCGTCGAGCAGCCGACGCCAGGTAGTACCCTCCAGCTTGTAGCCTCGGAGGATGTTGGCGTCGCCGACCCGGGCGACCGCGTAGGCGTTGGCGCCCTGCGACCAGAACATCAGCGGGTGCACCTGGGGGTCTTCCTCCAGCGCCACCCGCTCGAAGGTGCGGCCGTTGTACCGAACCGGACCGCCGTCCTCGCTGACCATCCACACGTTGCCGCGCCCGTCGGTGGCGACCGAGAGCGCCCGACGCTGCATCGCGAGGTCGTGCACCCGGTACTCCACCGAGGGCTGGTTGGGCCGCGTCTGCACGCGCGTCACCCCGAGGCCGACGCGCGCGATGAAGGTGTCCCGCCCGGCCACGTCGGCCCGCACCGCGTCCGACGGAACCCGGTCGGCCACCGCGACCAGACCGTAGGTCGGCGCGTCGATGGTCGGCCCGCCGCTCTGGCGCTCGATGGGGAAGCCCAGGGCAGGGAGGTCCCTCACCCGGATGGGGGCGAGCACCACCGGGGCGCCGGCATCCCCGGCCTCCACGGCGACGCTGGCATCAGCGGCGGCGGCGCCGCCGTCGGAGCTGCCTCCATCGACCGCGGTGGCGGGACGGGCAGCGACGGCCGCGTCGGCCACGCTGGCGTCGGTCATCACGGCGGCGTCAGCGCCCGCGGTCGCCGGGCTCGTGGTCGTGGCCGCGGGGCGCGCGGGCGCTACGGGGCGCGCGGGCGCCGCGGGGCGTGCGGGCGCTGCGGGGCGTGCGGCGGGCCGACGTCCGCGGCGCGTGGGCGCCGGAGGAGCAGGCGGCGGCGGCGGGGGAGGGGGCTCGTAGACCGAGGGGTGAAGCTCGATGCGGGCGGTCCCGCCCGGGGAGGCGGCGCCGGTGGGGAGGAGGTCCTCGCCGCGGTCGAGCACGATGTCGAAGAGACCAGCCTGGGTCACCAGCGCGGCCCCGGCGGCGGACGGGACCACCGCCAGCCAGGTCGCCCTCGCGGTCTCCGCCGTGGTGTACCCGAACCATCGCGCGCCATCGAAGTGCGCGAGCTGCATCCCCGTCGGGCCCTGCGCCAGCGCCCAGAGCTTGCCGCCCGGGAGCGACACCACGCTGCGGATCATCTGCTCGGGGATGCCCGACGGGGCGTTGTGCTCGTCGAGGGCCGTGAGGTCGGCGGTGAGCGCCAGCAGCCCGGTCTGCGCGGTGGCGACCAGCACGCGGTCGTCGGCGCCGCGGGAGAGGTCCGTCACCTGGTAGCGGTCGGTGAGCTTCGACCACGCGGTGCCGTCCCAGCGGGCGAGGCCGCGCTCTCCCCCGAGGATCACCCCGTTGGCGGTGGTGAGCAGGGCGGTCGGCTTGCCCACGTCGGGCTGCGCCTGCGGGTGCCCGACCGGCGCGAAGGCCCCGGTGGCCCCGGCGCGCACGACGCCCTGCGCGGTGGCGACCCAGAGGGCGCTGCCGTCGTCGCTCACGGCCACGGCGAGCAGCCGGTCGGAGGGCAATCCGTCGCGGGTGGTGAGCCGGGTGGGCGTCCCCCCGGTGGCGGGGTACTTCAGCAGCCCCCGCTCGGTGGCGACGTAGACGAAGCCCTCCGCGCTGGCGACGTCGTTGATGAAGTCCGAGTCGGTGAAGACCCGCACCGGCCCGGAGGCGCCTCCCGCGGAGTTGGGGCGCACCCGCGCCGACGAGCAGGACAGCGGCAGCGCGGCGAGGGCCAGCGCGGCCAAAACGGAACGGTTCGACAGCTTCAAGGACGTCACCTCCAGCGAGCGCGGTGGGTGTCGCCCCGAAGGTCGGAGCTTGTCAACGACGGTGTTCGGGCGAGCGGGCCGCGCGACGCGGGACTGCCCTCCGCCGCGCGCCGGCGCTAGAGTGCCAGCCGGGAAGCAACCGAAGTAATGGGCAGCGGACGCGAGCGACCGAGTGAGACCGAGGCGGAGGTCGTGACGCGGCGGCCCCCCGTGCTCAGCACCTGGATGGATCAGGCCACGGACGGCATCTTCGTCTCCGACGCCCGGGGGGTCTACGTCGAGGTCAACCTCCGGGGCTGCCAGATGCTCGGGCGCACCCGCGACGAGGTGCTGGGGCTCAACCTCCGCGAGGTCGTCCACCCTGATGACGCCCACCAGCGCGCCGTCGACCTCTCGAAGATCGAGACCGGCCAGCCCTTCCTCTCCGAGCGCAGGCTCCTGCGCGGCGACGGGAGCAGCTTCGTGGCGGAGCTGTCGACGACCCGCCTCGACGACGGCCGCTACCTGGCCTTCGTGAGGGACGTCACCGCGAGGCGCGCGGCCGAGGAGGCGGTGCAGCGCGCCGAGGCGAGCTTCCGGGCGCTGCTCGACGTGCTGCCCGCCCTGGTGGTGGTGCACCGCCAGGGGATCATCGTCTACGCCAACGCCACCGCGGCGAAGGCCTGCGCCTACGGCAGCCCGGCCGAGATGGTGGGCTCCCGGGTGATCGACCTCGTCTACCCCGACGACCGCGCCGGGGTGGCCGCGCGCATCCGTCGGATGGTCGAGACGGGCGCCGCGGAGGGCCTCGAGCGGGAGCGCTTCATGCGCCGCGACGGCACCCACTTCGAGGCCGAGGTGGTCGCCTTTCCGCTGGTCTTCGACGGCAAGCCCTCGCTCCTCGCGGTGGCGACCGACGCGACGGAGAGCGCGAAGCTGCGGGCGCAGCTCATCCAGTCCGACCGCCTCGCCAGCATCGGGCTGCTCGCGGCGGGCGTCGCCCACGAGATCAACAACCCGCTGGCCTACGTGCTGCCCAACCTGGAGCGCCTCGCCGAGGGCCTCGCCTCCCCTTCGCCAGACCTCGCAGCCCTCCAGGACAACGTCCGCGGCGCGCTCGACGGCGTGAGGCGGGTGCAGAAGATCGTGCGCGACCTGGGCAGCTTCGCCCGCGAGGCCCGCGACGACACCACGGCCACGGATGTCGACGCCGCGGTCGAGTCGGCGCTGCTCCTCGCGGAGAGCGAGCTGCGCTTCCGGGCGAGGGTCACCCGCGACCTAGCCGCCCGGTCGAGGGTGCGCGCCAACGAGGGGCGCCTCGTGCAGGTGCTTCTCAACCTGGTGGTCAACGCGGCGCACGCGATCCCCGAGGGGGACGCGGCGGCCCACGAGGTGAAGGTCACCACGCGCGACGCGCCCGGCGAGGTGCGCATCACGGTGAGCGACACCGGCGAGGGCATCGCGAGGGAGCACCTGCCCCGGCTCTTCGACCCCTTCTTCACGACGAAGGCCCCGGGCGCGGGCTCGGGCCTCGGGCTCTCGGTGTGCCAGTCGATCGTGTCGTCCTTCGGGGGGCGCATCGAGGTGGACAGCACCCGCGGCGCCGGCAGCGCCTTCACCGTGGTGCTCCCGGCGGTCGCCGCGACGGCCCCGGCGCCGTCCGCACCGCCGCCGTCGACCCCGCCGAGGGAGCGCTCGATCCGCCCGCGGCTGCTGCTGGTGGACGACGAGCGCAACGTCCGCAACGTGCTGCAGGCGCTGCTCAAGGGGCGCTACGACGTCACCGCGGTGGCCTCCGTGGCGGAGGCCCGGGAGCGGATCACCGAGAGCGGCGACTGGCAGCTCATCCTCTGCGACCTGATGATGCCCGAGGTCACGGGGATGGACCTCTACGACTGGGTCGAGCAGGAGCACCCGGCGCTGGCGCCGCGGATGGTGTTCATGACCGGCGGGGCCTTCACGGCGCGGGCGAGAGAGCTGCTCGACCGGCTCCCCGACCGCTGGATCGAGAAGCCCTTCGACTTCGAGCAGCTCGTGGCGCTGCTCGACGGGCTCTGCGAGGCGCAGGGGGTCGCGCGGTCGGCGCCCTAGCGGTCGTCGCGCAGCAGGACGAAGTAGTGGTCGAGCGCCCGCTCGCCCTTGTAGGCCGCGCCGATGCTCACGCCGTCGGTGACCCGGCGGAGGAAGTCCCGGGTGCCGGCGAAGACCATGCGCTGCAGCCCCTGCTCGTTGGGGACCACCGTCGGCCACGACCCGACGACGGCGCGGTCGGGCACCTGGAAGTAGTCCACCACGACGTCGCCTCGGGCCGCCCACACGGGGTTGTCGCGCACCGGATACGCGACGAAGTAACCCGGGCCGAACCAGCGCACCGAGGCGCCCTCGTTGTAGCCGAAGAGGCGGGAGGTGCCGTCGTCGGGGCGGCAGAAGCGCTTCTCGAAGGTGCGGAAGGCTCTCGGTACCGGGAGGGTGTTGCGCCCGTGGTGGCGCACCTCCGCGCGGTCGGACTTCACGGCGGGGACGAGGTCGGCGACGGAGATCGCGTCGGCCTGCGCGGCGACCGCGTAGAGGTGCCGCTGGCCCGAGCGATCGAGGGAGAAGAGGGCCTCGCGGCGCTCTGCGAAGGGGCGGTCGGCGAACCATTCAGCGACCTCGGCGATGCGGGTCACCCGGCGTTCGAGGAGCTCGGTCAGTTGCATGGTGGGCATCGGAGTCTCTCAGAAAGCGAGGGGCGGGTCGACGAAGCCGCTCAGGGGCAGCGGAAGAGCATGGTGAGGTCGCGCACGTCTTCGTCGGAGAGGGCCTCGACGGAGAAGGGCGGCATCGAGCCGGCGTAGCCGAGGAAGCTCCCGTGGCGGACCTTCTCCACCACCACCGTGCGCACGTAGGTCGTGCGGTCGGTGTAGCCCGCCGGGAGCACCTCGTCGCAGTGCTCCCGCTGGGTGTCGCCGGGGACGATGGAGATCAGCGGGCCGAGCCGTCCGGCGCCCGTCCCGATCGCCCCGTGGCAGCTGGCGCACGCGCGGGTCCACACGGCCTGGGCCCGGGTGGCGTCGCCGTCTCCGAGCGGGCGGACCACGCGCGGATAGGTCTGCGCGACGGGCTGTGCGCCCGCGGTGGAGCCGTCGGGGCTCAGCGACTCGAGCCAGGCGTAGAGGGCCTCGCCGGTGCGGCCGTCGAGGTCCGTGGGGGTGCCTCGCATGAAGAAGGTCCAGCAGCGCTCGACGGCCTCGTGGAGGTGCACGGTCTCGCCGCCCCAGAACGACGGCCTCCGCGCGGCGCCCTCCAGCGGCGCCCCGGGGAGCAGCCGGGCGCCGACCTCCGAGGGCCTCACGGCGTGGCAGGTGGTGCACGCGAAGACGTTGTAGCGGGAGCGGCTGGACCCGGGGTTCTGCGCGATGGCGGCGCCCTCCGCGGAGGCCGGCAGGCGCAGCTCCGTGTCGGCGCAGGCCGGGAGCAGCAGCGCGAGGGCGAGCGCGACGGCGGACCTCATCGGGCTCCACCGCCCGCGAAGACGATCGCGTCGGGAAACACCCCGACGGGGAAGCTCCGCACCGTGCGCAGGTCGTCGGGGTGCAGCGCGAGGATGCTCCCGGGCTGGCTGCGCGCCGGGTCGGAGGTGTGGCGGCCCTCGCAGACCAGGTAGTAGAGCCCGTCGGGGCCGTACGCGACCTGATGGGGGAGGGTGCACTCCTCGGGGGTGAAGTAGCGCTGGTCTCGCAGCGCCATCCCAGGCCCGGTGGAGAGCCGGGTGACGCTGTCGCGGCCCTGCGTGGGCACCACCATGGTCGACCCGTCGGGGCTGAACCCCGGAAACCAGGCCTTGCCCGGGAGGCGGCGGGTGAGCCGCGACTCGTCGAGGGCCCCGCTGGCGACGTCGTAGGCGATGAGCACGTTGGCGACCGCGCAGCCCAGCCACACCGAGGCCCCGTCGGGGGAGAGGGCGAGGGAGTAGGGGCCGTAGGAGGGGCTGGTGGTGTTTCTCGGGGGCGATCCGCCGAGGTAGACGAGGCGCACGGTGGGCCGAGGGCCGTCGAGGGAGACCACCCCGAGGGCGTCGTCGCCGTAGCAGGCCATGAACACCGTGCGGCCGTCGGGGGAGACCACCATGCCGTGCGCGGCGACGCAGACCGGGATGGTCGCCGTGCGGGTCATGGTGGCGGTGTCGATCACGATGAGGTTGGACTTCTGCCGCTCGGGGTCGCCCACGTTGGCCTGCGCCCGGCGCAGGTCGAAGTGAGAGACGTAGGCCGTGCGCCCGTCGGCGGAGAGCGCCATGTCGCCGGGGTTGGGGTCGACGTCGACCTGGCCCAGCAGGCGGAAGTCGCAGAGCGAGCGCTTCACGAAGATGCCCGGGGTGTCGGACGATCCGTGCTCGGCGTGAGGCCCCGCGGGGATGGCCGCCGCGGGGAAGGACAGCGGCGAGTAGAGCACCGAGCGGGTGAGGTCGATCGCGAGGTGGTGCGGGCCGTTCTCCGCGAGCGGGCCGACCCCGATCGGGTGCGTCGCGCGCACGGTGCCTGCGCCGAGGTCGAGCACCGCCACGGAGTTCATCAGGCTGTTGGTGACGTACCCGAGGCCGGCGTCGGGGATGCCCGGGTCGGTGCACCCGGAGCCCCAGGCGCTGGCGTCGAGGCGGTCGTAGACCACGCGCTCCTCCCCGCAGCCGGCGAGGCAGGAGGCCAGGAGGAGCAAGGCGGCGAGGGGGATGGGGAGGGTGCGAGGGAACATTAGGATCTCGGGACGTTGGAGGGATCCTGGCGCCCGGTGGCTTCATGACACCGGTGGCGGGAGATTGCACCCACGCGCGCTCCGCCCGGCTGATGCTGCGACATCGTGACGCGTGCGACCCTTGACCCCGCGTGGCGTCTCGGTCGAGGCTGGCGCGGTGATGGATCGACGTCGGGCCTTCGGTTGGATCGCTCTCACCGCGACGCTCGGCGTCGGGTGCTTCCCGGATGACGCGCTGCACACGGACGCGGGGGGAGACGCGGTGAGCGACCTCGGCCGCGCCGATGCGACGACGGACGCGGGCCCTCGGGACGTGCCGAGGTTCGACGTGACCGACGCGGGCCTCCCGGCGGACATGGGCGTCCCGGACATCGGGCCCACCGACGCGGCGGTCGACGCCTCGGAGACCGGGCCGATGATCGAGGGTCCGGCCTGCGAGATGGCGCCCTCCATGGCGAGCTCGCGGATGGTGCTGGAGGGCCTGACGGGCGCGAGGGACTTCGTCTTCGACGGGCTCGGCGGCGTGGCCGTGGCGCAGGGCTCCACGGTGGTGCTGCGGCGCGCGGGGGACACCACCCCGGTGACGATGGTGATGGCCGGCGAGGTGGTCGCGCTGCGCTTCACCCGCAGCGCGGGCCTGGCGCTGGCGGTCTTCAACAACACCGGCGCGGGTACGGGCAACGGGGCGATCTACCAGGTGGCCCCCGGGTCGACGACGCCGACGCTCCGACAGTCGGGGCTCCGTCAGCCGGGCGGCCTGGCCGTCGACGCCGCCGACCGCATCTGGTTCAGCGACACGACCATGAACTCCATCTACCGCATGCCGGCCAGCTCCGACGCGGGCACCGGCGCGCAGGTCGTGGTGACGGACGTGCCGAGCCCGACGCAGCTCCTCGTCGACGCCCAGGGGCGCTACCTCTTCGTGGCCCGCTCGGACACCAACACCGTGATGCGCCTCGAGCTCACGGGCGGCGACGGCGGATCCATCGGCGGGGCGATGCCCTTCGTCGGAGGCTTCAGCCGGGTGTCGGGCCTCGCTCAGGACGAGTGCGGCAACGTGTTCGTGGCCGACGAGATCGTCGATCGCATCTGGCGCGTGCCCATCCTCGCGGGCGACGCGGTGCGCGTGGTGACGGACGTGCGCGGCCCCCGCTCGCTGATGTTCGGCGCGGGCGACCCCTTCGGCCCGAGGGAGCTCTACGCCCTCTCCGCCATGGACGGCACCCTCCGCGCCGCCAACCTCGTGGCCCGCGGCGTGCCGCTGGCGGTCCCCGCGCGATGAGCACGGCGCGGCGTCTCGGGTGGCTCCTGGTGGCCCTCCCGGTCGCAGCGTCCGGGTGCTTCGACGACCCGCTGAGCGCGCCCGACGCCGCGCTCGACGCCGCCCTCGCGTCGAGAGACCGCCCCGCCCCCCTCGACAGGCCCGACGCCGGCGCGCCCGACCGCCCCGACGCTCCCGACGTCACCGCCGCTCCCGACGTCACCGCCGCTCCCGACGTCACCACCGCCGACCTCCCCGAGGTGGGCGCCGACCTCGGTCCCCGCTGCGCCACCTCCGCGGAGTGCGCGGACGGTCGGCTCTGCGGCCCCGACGGACGCTGCGCGCCCTGCGTCCCTTCGGACGATCGCTGCCCCGCGGCGCAGCACTGCGACCCGTCGACCCTGGGCTGCGTCCCCGGCTGCCGCTCCGACGAGGGCTGCATGGCGACCCCCCGGGCCGACGGCGGCGCCGCCCCGGCGCGCTGCGACGTGGCCCGTCACGTCTGCCTCGACTGCGACGTCGACGACGACTGCCCGGCGCGCTCGGTGTGCCGGATGGGGCAGTGCATGGTGGGCTGCAACGAGCGCCGCGGCTGCGCCCCCGGCGAGGTGTGCTGCACCGGCAGCTGCGTCGACGTGCAGGCGGACATCGCCAACTGCGGCGCGTGCGAGCGGCGGTGCGCGGTGAGCAACGGCGTCCCGGCGTGCACCGCGGGCGTCTGCGGCCTCGAGGCCTGCACCGCGGGCTTCGCGGACTGCAACCGCAGCCTCGCCGACGGCTGCGAGAGCGACCTCCAGGGCGACCCGGCGCGCTGCGGAGCGTGTGACGTATCCTGTCCGACGCCTCCGGGCGCCGGCTCCATCGCCTGCGGGGCGGGGCGCTGCGGGTACACCTGCGCGGCGGGGATGGCGGACTGCGACGGCGACTCGCGCAACGGGTGCGAGCGCGCGGTGTCGAGCGACCCTGGCAACTGCGGCCGCTGCGGCAACGCGTGCCCGGCGAGGGCGGGGGCCTCGGTGCCTCGCTGCACCGCGGGGGTCTGCGGCTACGTCTGCAACGCGGGCCGCGGGGACTGCGACGGCGCCACGGACAACGGCTGCGAGGTGGACGTGCGCACCGACCTCTCGCACTGCGGCCGCTGCGGGGCGGCGTGCGTGGCGCCGGCCAACGCGACGGCGACCTGCGCGGCGGGGCGCTGCGGCTACGCCTGCAACGACGGGTACGGGGACTGCGACGGCGACGCGGCCAACGGCTGCGAGGTCGACCTTCGCACCAGCATCGCGCACTGCGGCCGCTGCGGCGGGGCGTGCATGGTGTCCGGCGGCACGCCGGCGTGCGTCGACGGGCTCTGCGCCATCGCGACCTGCGGGGGGAGCTTCGCCAACTGCGACGGGCTCTCGTCCAACGGGTGCGAGACCGACACGCGCAGCGCGGCGACGCACTGCGGGATGTGCGGGCGCGCCTGCCCGGCGGCTCCGCATGCGACGGCGATCTGCGTGGCGAGCGCCTGCGCCACGAGGTGCTCGCTCCCGTACGGGGACTGCGACGGCGTCGCCTCCAACGGGTGCGAGACCGACACGCGCACCTCGGTGGCGAACTGCGGCCGCTGCGGCGCGGCGTGCGTGACGCCCGGCGGGACGCCCGGGTGCAGCGCGGGCGCCTGCGTGGTGGCCGGGTGCGAGACGGGCCGGGGCAACTGCGACGGCGTCGCGGCCAACGGGTGCGAGACGAACTTCGCGACGAGCCCGAGCCACTGCGGGGCGTGCGGCGCGGTGGGGGCGGAGCTCTGCGACGGCCGGGACAACAGCTGCGACGGGCTGGTGGACAACGGCTGCCCCACGGCCATCGGCGGGCTCGCGGGCTTCGACTACACCTCGCCGGAGTATGGCACCGGGACGACCATCTCGACGGACGCCTCGTGCGCCGCGGGGCAGGTGGTGCGGGGGATCTTCGGCCGGGTGAACGGCAGCTTCGTCACCCAGCTCAACGTGATCTGCGGCACTGCCCAGATCAGCGAGAACCGCACGACCACGCCCTACCGCTACGCCGCCACCGTCACCGGCTCGACGGACGTGGGCACCGTCGGGACGGCCGTGGGCACGGTGTTCCGGTACGTGTGCCCGGGAGACTCGGTGGTGACGCGCATCCGAGGCCGGGCCTCGCCCTACCTCTATCAGTTCATGCTCGACTGCTCGACGCTGTCGGTCACCGGCAACCCCGGCAGCCTCCGGGTCACCGCCACCCCGGCCGCGACCTCGCCCGCCTGGGGCTCCGCCAACGGCGGCACCTTCGACTACCCGTGCCCCACCAACGCCTCGGGCTCCGCCTCGGTGCTGCGCGGCCTCTACGGCCGCTCCCGTCGCATCCTCACGTCGATCTACACCATGTCCGTGGGCGCCCGCTGCAGCGTGCCGTCGATCACGGTACGGTGAGCGTCGCCATGCTCCGCGCGCTCGCCCTCGCCCTCTCCCTCGCGGCCCTCGGCTGCGCCTCGCAGCCTCCGCTGCCTCCGCTCGCCCCCGCGGGGCCGCCCGTCTCCGCCGCGACGCCGGTGGTGGTCTACGGCGCCAACTGGTGCCGCCACACCCGCGCCGCGATGGACTGGCTCGAGGCCCGCGGGGTCCCGGCCCGCTTCCGCAACGTCGAGGCCGACCCCGCCGCCTACGACGACATGCACACCCGCATGACCGAGGGAAACATCCGCGGCGGGGGCATCCCCGTGCTCGACGTGCGGGGCCGCGTGCTGCTCGGCTTCCACGCCGACGAGGTCGAGCGCGCCCTCCGCGACTGATCCCCGCGCTGGCGGTGATAGAACCGCCGCCATGGTCGCTCACGCCACCCCTGGCACCCCTCGGCTCTACTTCGACGACCCGACGCTCCTCGCCTTCGAGGCCGTGGTCGTCGCCCACGCCCGCGTCGACGACCGGCCCGCGCTGGTGCTCGACCGCACGGCGTTCTACCCCGACTCCGGGGGGCAGCCCGGCGACGCGGGGGAGCTCTCGGGGCTCTCGGTGGAGGACACCCGCTGCGACGACGCCGGGGTGGTGCTCCACGCGCTCTCCGTGGGCTCGGAGCTCCCGCCGGTGGGGAGCGCGGTGCGGGGGATCATCGACCGCGACCGACGCCGCCTTCACGCGGCGCTGCACACGGGCCAGCACATGCTCTCGCGGGCGATGGTCGACGAGGCCGGCGCGGAGACGGTGTCCTCGCGTTTGAGCGGCGCCGGGAGCACCCTCGACCTCGACGTGGCCTCGCTCGACGAGCGCGCCCTGGCCCGGGTGGAGCGGCGCGTGGCGAGGGCCATCGAGGACGACCTCGCGGTGCGGCAGTGGTTTCCCGAGCCCGAGGAGGTGGCGTCGCTGCCGCTCCGTCGCGCCCCGAAGGTCACGGAGAACATCCGCGTGGTCGACATCGGCGGCTTCGACCTCTCCCCCTGCGGCGGCACCCACTGCGCGCGCACGGCCCTGGTGGGCGCGCTCCACATCACCGGCGTCGAGCGCTTCAAGGGGAAGACCCGGGTGAACTTCCTCGCGGGTCGCGCCGCCCTCGACGAGCTGCGCGCCCGCTCCGGCTCGCTGGCCGAGCTCGGGGCGCTGTTCACCTGCGGCCTCCACGACGTGCGGGCGGCGGTGGAGCGGCTGCGCTCCGAGCTCCAGTCGACGCGCGACGCGCTCGGCGACGTGCGCGCCCGCTGGGCCGAAGGGGTGGCCGATCGGCTGCTGCGGGAGGCCTCCGCGGCGGGGTCGTCGCGCGTGGCGCTGGCGCTCGAGGGCGAAGGGGTGGAGACGCTCCGCGCGCTGGGCCAGCGGCTGACGGCGAGGGAGGGCGTGGTGGCCTTCCTCGCGTCTCGGGTCGACGACGGGCTGCTGGTGCTGGTCGCCCGAGGCTCAGGGTCGGGCTTCGACTGCGGCGCGTGGCTGAAGCGCGCGGCGGCGGCGCACCAGGGTCGGGGGGGCGGCAGGCCCGAGCGCGCGGAGGGTCGCCTCCCGGGCCACGTCGACTGGGCGGCGCTGGTGGCGGCGACGGCGGAGTGACGCTACGGGGTCGAGGGGCCGTCTGCGACGACCGCTGCGACGAAGGCGTAGTTCACCATCGCGTTGGGCGCTCGGAAGGCGGCCAGGCGCACGGTGCAGAGGGCCGCGCCGAGGCAGAGGCCCTGCGCCCGGGAGACGTCCGAGGCCAGGCTTACCTCCAGGGGTAATCCGCTGCCGGCGAAGAGCACGCGCACGGGCACCCGGCCCTCGCGGTCGATGGGGGGTGAGCACGCGAGCACCTGGCGCTCGACCGGGAGGAAGGCCCGCACGATCATCGCGTTGGTGGGGTCGTAGGGGGACTGCGTGCTCGGGCGCTGCGGGAGCGCGTCGCCCTCGCACACGATGCGCGGCGCGCTGCGAGGACCGGTCCATCGAGGGGTGAGCGTGTGCCCGTCGGTGGCCGGGGCCTGCACCACGGGGCTGCCCATCGAAGGGGCGTCGGGGCGTACCTCGGCGCGACGCACCGTGGGCACGAGGCTCAGCCCGTCGGGCGGACCCGCCGCCGGAGCGGTCGCGGCGGTCGTCGCGGCGGCGGGGGGCGCGTCGGTCGCAGCGGCGGTGGTGGTGGCGGCGGTCGCGTCGGTCGCGGGGCGTCGGCGTCGGCGCCGGGGGCGGCTCGCGGCCTGAGGGGGAGGGGGCGGCGCGCTGGCGCAGGCGTCGAGGACGAAGGCCGCGAGCACGAGGAGAAGCAAGCGGGGAGAGCGGGTCATCTGGGGGAGAGCCTCCGTCGGAGAAGCGCAGGCCATAGAGGGGTCTGTAAAGGTGGCAAACCCGGCGAGCGGAAGCCAGCGGCGCCTCGACCGCAGCGGCGCCTCGACCGTGTCGCGACGGTCCAGGCAGTCCGTTGCAGCGAGGGCGAAAGGAGTTCGATCGGGGCTCGTCGCGGGACTGCGCGCTCTATTGACACTGCGGGGGGTCCTTACTAGCGTCCCGCGCGTTTCGCGGTCCGGGCATCTGCTTGTGCCGCGTTTTGTGGAGACACCGCCGCGGCGAACGGGGAACAGACCCCGAGTGCATCCGCGCGGTGACGGAAAGCGATCCTTGACCATGGCGTTCGAGCTCACTCCGGAGCGGCTGGCGATCTTCGAAGAGCTGCTGCCGAAGTACCCGACGAAGCAGGCCCTCACGATCCCGCTCCTCCACATCTGCCAGGAGCAGGCGGGTCACATCTCCGACGAGGTGATCGAGTACGTCGCGAAGAAGCTCTCCCTGAGCACCGCGGACGTGAAGGGCGTCGTCACCTTCTACACGCTGTTTCAGCAGAAGCCGGTGGGGCGCAACGTGGTGTGGGTCTGCCGCACGCTGAGCTGCGAGCTCATGGGCGCGCGGGAGATCACCAAGACCCTCGAGCAGAAGCTCGGCTGCCACGTCGGCGAGACCACCAAGGACGGCGAGTTCACGCTGCTCCAGGCCGAGTGCCTCGCGGCGTGCGGCGGCGGCCCGATGATCCAGCTCAACGACGAGTACTTCGAGAACCTCACGCCGGAGAGGCTCGACGCGATCCTCGACGCCGCGCGCAAGAAGAAGGACAGCGGCTGCGCTGTGACCTTCTCTCCCGTCGGTATTCGCGCCCGCAAGGAGCACTGACCTTCATGCCTGTCGAGAATCCCCGCCTCCTCACCAAGAACTACGACACCCCCAGCTCGTGGACCCTCGCGGCCTACGAGGCCTCCGGGGGCTACCAGGCGCTGCGCAAGGCGATCGCGATGGGCCCTGCGGCCATCCGCGAAGAGGTCAAGGCCGCCAACCTCCGCGGCCGCGGCGGAGCGGGCTTCGCGGCGGGCGTGAAGTGGTCGTTCCTCAAGACGAGCCCCGACAAGCCCAACTACATCGCGGTCAACGCCGACGAGGGCGAGCCCGGCACCATCAAGGACCGCACGCTGATGGAGAAGGACCCGCACCGCTGCGTGGAGGGCTTCATCATCGCCGCCTACGCGCTCGATGTGCACACGGTCTTCGTCTACATCCGCGGCGAGCTGGTGCTCGCGATCAAGCGCATCGAGCAGGCCGTCCGCGAGGCGCGCGCCAAGGGCTACCTGGGCGACAAGGTCATCGACCAGGACTTCAAGCTCGACATCGTCGTGCACGCCGGCGCCGGCGCGTACATCTGCGGCGAGGAGACCTCGCTGCTCAACTCGCTCGAGGGCCTGCGCGGCGAGCCCCGCCTCAAGCCGCCCTTTCCCGCGGTGGTGGGGGCCTTCGGGGCGCCGACCATCGTCAACAACCTCGAGACCCTCGCCACGGTGCCGACCATCATCGAGATGGGCGGCGACGCCTTCTCGAAGCTCTCCCGGCTGCACCACCTCCGCGACGGCGGCGTGCGGCTCTACGGCATCTCCGGCCACGTCAACCGCCCCGGGGTCTACGAGGCCCCGGTGGGCATCACCCTCCGCGAGCTCATCGACGACCTCGGCGGCGGCGTGCGCAAGGGCCACACCCTGAAGGCGGTGATCCCCGGCGGCAGCAGCACCCCGGTGCTGCGCGAGCAGGACATCGTCCACGCCCCGGACGAGAAGCACCCGCTGCACCCGTGGCACGGCAAGAGCCACCTCGACGTGCCCATGGGCGTCGACACCATGCGCGGCCTCGGCACCATGCTCGGCACCTGCTGCGCCATCGTGATGGACGAGACCACCTCCATGGTGCGCGTCGCGGAGAACCTGATGATGTTCTACGCGCACGAGTCGTGCGGGCAGTGCACCCCGTGCCGCGAGGGCTGCGCCTGGATGGCCCGGCTCTGCCAGAAGTTCGCCAACGGCACGGCGACGCAGGTCGACCTCGACACGCTCGCCGACGTCGCCAACAACATCATGGGCAACACCATCTGCGCGCTCGGCGACGGCGCGGCGATGCCCATGCTCGGGATCCTGAAGCTGTTCCGTAACGAGTTCGAGGCCGCGATCGGCAAGCCGACGCCGCACCTCGGAGTAAAGGCCGCCTGATGCCTCCCGCGTCGATCCAGCAGCTCGCTGCGTTCTCCTTCTTCGCGGCCCTGGCCGTGGTCAGCGCGCTGGCCACCGTCATGATGCGCAACCCCATCCGCAACGCGGTCGGGCTCTTCGTGCACGTCCTGTCGCTGGCGGGGCTCTACGTCAGCCTCTCCGCGCACTTCCTCACCGCGGTGCAGCTCATCGTCTACGTCGGCGCCGTCGTGGTGCTCTTCGTCTTCGTGATCATGCTGCTCGGCCCCGCGTCGGAGGCGCCCTCGGACACCGCGGGCCGGCTCCCGAGGGGCATCGGCGCGGCGGCCATGGTCGCGGCGGGGGTCTTCCTGGCCCGCGTGGTGATCGACCTGCGCCCCGAGCGCGTCGCCAACCCGCCCGGCTTCGGCACCATCGAGACCGTCGGGCGCGAGCTCTTCGGCCCGGCGATGATCCCCTTCGAGATGGCCTCGGTGCTGCTCACCGCCGCCATCGTCGGGGCCTTCGCGGTCGCGCGCAGCCACCACGGCAAGGTCTCCATGTCCACCGGCGAGCCGAGCGACGGGAGTTCGCGATGATCATCCACCTCGGGCACTACCTGGCCCTCTCCTGCGTGCTGTTCAGCATCGGCGCGGCGGGCTTCCTCTTCCGCCGCAACGTGCTCATCTCGCTGATGAGCATCGAGCTCATGATGAACGCGGTGAACCTCACCTTCATCGCCGCCAACCGCTGGCAGCCGCTGGTCACCTCCGCGGACGGGACCGCCACCGCCGCGATCCCCCACCACGGTCACCTCTTCACGTTCTTCGTCATCGCGGTCGCCGCGGCCGAAGCCGCCGTCGGCCTCGCGATCGTCCTGGCGTTCTACCGCCTCCGCAAGACCGTGCGCACCGACGCGGCCGACATGCTCCGGGGATAAGAGCCCTCAACTGCCATGAAGCTCAATCACATCGACTTCGGACAGCTCCTCGCTGCCGCGCCGGACCACTTCAACGTCCTCGGCTGGATCGTGCTGCTCCCCCTCCTCGGGGCGATCATCAACGGGATCTGGGGCCGACGCATCGGCCGGCAAGGCGTCTACATCGCGGCGATCTCCGCCGTGGGGATGTCCTTCCTCCTGTCCATCCTGGCCTTCGCGGCGCTGCTGAAGGCGGGCAACCACGCCGCCGCCGTCGCGCTCGCCGAGGGCCACCACCACCACCCGCTGGCGTCCCTCAGCTACCGCGCGTGGGACTGGTTCATCGCGCCGCTCGGGCCCTCCGCGGTCGAGATGATCCCGGTGCGCTACGTCGTCGACCCGCTCTCCGGGGTGATGCTGCTGGTGGTGACGGGGGTGGGCACGCTCATCCACGTCTACTCCGCCGGGTACATGTCCCACGACCCGGGCTACGCGCGCTTCTTCGCCTATCTCAACCTCTTCATCTTCGCGATGCTGAACCTCATCCTGGGCGACAGCCTGGTGACGATGTTCCTGGGGTGGGAGGGCGTCGGGCTCGCGTCGTACCTGCTCATCGGGTTCTGGTACACGAACAACGACTACGCGACCGCGGGGCGCAAGGCCTTCATCGTCAACCGCATCGGCGACGCGGGCCTCATCCTCGGCATGACCATCCTCGCCTGGAAGGGCGGGAGCTATCAGTTCGAGACGCTCCGCCAGCACCTCACCGAGGACACCTTCATCAACGCGCTGCACGAGCGCACCGGCCTCGGTCACTTCCTCGTCGACGCCATCCCCGGCCTCTCGAGCTCCGCGAGCCTGGGCACCTTCGTCGGCAACATCGACTTCTCCTGGGGCGGCGCCGCGTGCCTGCTCCTCTTCATCGGCTGCTGCGGCAAGAGCGCGCAGTTTCCGCTCTACGTCTGGCTGCCGGACGCGATGGCGGGCCCCACGCCGGTGTCGGCGCTCATCCACGCCGCCACGATGGTCACCGCGGGCATCTACCTGCTCTGCCGGCTGTCGTTCCTCTACACGCACTTCTCGACGGTGCTGAGCATCATCGCGCTCGTCGGCGCCTTCACCGCCCTCTTCGCGGCCACCATCGCGGTCACGCAGGTGGAGCTGAAGAAGGTGCTCGCGTACTCCACGGTGTCGCAGCTCGGCTTCATGTTCATGGGCTGCGGCGTCGGGGCCTTCAGCGCGGGCTTCTTCCACGTGTTCACCCACGCGTTCTTCAAGGCCTGCCTCTTCCTCGGGGCCGGCGCCGTGATGCACGCCTGCGGTGACCGCCAGGACATCCGCCAGCTCGGCGGGCTGAAGAAGTACCTCCCGAAGATCACCGCGGCGATGGGCATGGCGACGCTGGCCATCATCGGCACGCCGTTCACCTCCGGGTTCTTCTCGAAGGACGAGATCCTCTTCCGCGCGCTGTCCAACCCCTTCGCGCCGACGGTCGGCAAGATCGTCTACGCGACGGGCATCGCCGCCGCGACGCTCACGGCCTTCTACATGACCCGCATGATGATCATCGCCTTCGACGGCGACGGTCCCCGCTACCACGACCCCAACAAGGTCGCGGACGCGCACGGCCACGACGACCACGGCCACGGCCACGGCGACCCCAACGCGCTCCCCTCGGAGCACGGCGTCGACATGACCTTGATGATCGTCCCGGTGGTCATCCTGGCGGTGCTCGCGCTGGTCACCGGCTTCCTGGGCCTGCCGCACTTCGTCTTCCACCACGAGGGCATCCTCCCGACCTTCCTCGAGCCCGCGGTCGCGGACGTGCTCCAGACCCGCAGCGCCGAGGTCGTCGCGCGCGTGCACTCGATGGAGGGCGTCTCGATGGTCGGGGGCGTGCTGTCCTGGATCATCGGCACCGGCGCCGCGATCTGGGTCTACAAGCTCCAGAAGGGCGAGCCCGCCGACAAGCTGGCGAAGGCCGTCCCGGGGCTCTACCGCCTGGTCTTCGACAAGTGGCGCGTCGACGAGTTCTACGACGCCACCATCCTGCGCCTCACCCGCGGCGCCGCCATCTTCGCGGCGGGCTTCGACCGCTATGCGATCGACGGCCTGGTCAACCTGACGGGCACCGTCACCGTGGGCCTCGGCCGCATGGTGAAGCCCATCCAGACCGGCGCCATCCAGGTGTACGGCGCCTTCGTGGCGGTCGGCACCCTGGCTCTGGTGATCTGGGCGACGCTGATGCCCGCGGTCTCCATCGCGTACCGCCCCGGCGCCGCCGGGCCCGCGGTGCTCGAGGCCAGCGGAGGCCCCGGGTACACTTACCGCTGGGCCTTCTACGACCCCGATCCGCGCCCCGAGGCCAACCTCCTCGACCAGCGCTGCCCGGTCGCCCGCGCCACCGAGGCGCTGACCCGCGCCGCGGCGCTCCCCGGCGCCGAGGCGCCCACCGCGACGACGCAGCGCAGCGAGTCCATCACGACCCCGCGCTGCGTGGCGGTCGACGCGACCAACGCCTTCGGTCGTCACGTCCTCGCCCGAACCCTCGTGCTCCCGCAGGGCGCCGATCAACCCGCAGCCAACCCGCCCGGTCGCTGAAGCACCAACCATGGACTCCACTCAAACGACGCGGCACCTGCTCTCGGTGCTCATCTGGTTCCCGGCCGCGGCCGCCCTGTTCGCGCTCTTCATCCCGCGGCAGGCCCCGAAGCTCCTGCGGACCTACGGCGTGGGCGTCGGGCTGTTCCTCTTCGGGCAGTCCCTGCAGCTCCTGGTGGGCTCGACGCACTCCGTCCAGTCCCGCACCTTCCGCTTCGTCGAGAACGTCGAGTGGATCCCCTCCTTCGGGATCCGCTACCACCTCGGCGTCGACGGCATCTCCCTCTGGCTGGTCCTGCTCACGACCTTCCTCACGCCGCTGACGCTCTACGTCTCCTTCGGCGCGATCCGTAACAAGCAGAAGGAATTCATCGCCGCGATGCTCTTCCTGCAGAGCGCGATGATCGGGGCCTTCGTCGCCCTCGACCTGTTCCTCTTCTACACGTTCTGGGAGCTGATGCTGGTGCCGATGTTCCTCATCATCGGCGTGTTCGGAGGCAAGAACTCCGTCTACGCCGCGGTGAAGTTCTTCATCTACACCTTCGCCGGCTCGGTCTTCATGCTGCTCGCGATCCTGTACATGGTCGCCCAGTACAAGACCCTCACCGGGCACTACTCCTTCGACTATCAAGACCTGATGCGCCTCGGGTTTCCGGTGAGCACCGAGCGGATGCTCTTCGCGGCCTTTACCCTGGCCTTCGCCATCAAGGTCCCGATGTGGCCGGTGCACACCTGGTTGCCCGACGCCCACACCGAGGCGCCCACCGGCGGCTCGATGATCCTCGCGGCCATCATGCTGAAGCTCGGCACCTACGGCTTCCTGCGCTTCAGCCTCGGCCTCTTCCCCCTCGCGGCCCACTGGATCGGCCCGACCGTCGCCCTCCTGGCGTGCGTCGGGATCATCTACGGCGCCCTCGCGGCGTGGCGTCAGTACGACTTCAAGCGCCTCGTGGCCTACTCCTCGGTGAGCCACCTCGGCTTCGTGATGCTCGGCCTCTCGTCGCGCTCCCCGACGGGCGTCTCGGGCGCCATCGTCCAGATGGTCAACCACGGCATCTCCACCGGCGCGCTCTTCCTCCTGGTGGGCGTCCTCTACGACCGCCGCCACACCCGCGACGTCGCGGAGTTCGGCGGGCTCGCCAAGGTGATGCCCTGGTACTCGGCCATCTTCGTGCTGGTCACCATGAGCTCCATCGGCCTGCCCGGGACCAACGGGTTCATCGGTGAGTTCCTGATCATCACCGGCACCTTCGGCGCCGACCTGCTGCGCTGGTCGTATCACTGCATCGGCACCGACTGCGAGGTCGCCCAGATCGGCCCGTGGTTCGGCCTGCTCGCGGTGAGCGGCGTGATCCTCGGCGCCGTGTACATGCTCGACGTGACGCAGAAGGTCTTCTTCGGCCCGTCGACCAACCCGAAGAACCGCGACCTCACGGACCTCAACAGCCGAGAGTGGGTGGGCCTCGCCCCGCTGGTCGTCGCGATCTTCGCGCTGGGCCTCTTCCCGATGTACTTCCGCGACCGGATCGACCCCTCGGTGCGCTCCTTCCTCGCGGTCTACAACAGCAAGCGCGAGGCGCTGCGCGACGGCGGCAGCACCCGCATGACGCCGTGGCTCCTCGAGGAGGCCGCGATCACGCCCCCCGCGAGGGACCCGGGTAACGGGTTGCCCGCTCCGGCGGTCCCCGAGGCGGTCCCGCACGCCGCGCTCGCGCCGCGCTCGAACGAACTCCTTGCCGCCCGTGGTGGGAACTGAACCCGTGAACTTCCTGCTGGTCCTCGCCCCGATCCTCACGCTCGCCGTCGGCGGCCTTGTGCTCATGATGCTCGACGCCTTCCAGAAGGAAGACGGTCAGCTCGCGATGCCCACGGCGCTGCTCCACTTCGTCGCCGCCGCCGCGGCGCTCGCGCTCTGGCAGCGCGGCATCCCCGCGGAGGGCGCGGCCCTGGTCGCGCCGTGGCTCACCATCGACCGCACGGGGCTCTTCCTCGCGGCGGTGATCTCCGTCGGCGGCGCCCTCGCCTCGCTCCTCGCGGGCGGCTACCTCGCCGAGCACAAGATGGACCGCGGGGAGTACTACCCCCTCCTCGCCTTCGCCTCCTCGGGCGCCATCATGCTGGCGCAGTCGGGCGACACGCTCACCCTCTTCCTCGGCCTGGAGACCATGTCCCTGGGCGTCTACGCCCTCACCGGCTTCCGCCGTAGCAGCGCGCGCTCCATCGAGGCGGCGCTCAAGTACTTCCTGCTGGGCTCCTTCGCGGCGGCGATGCTGCTCTTCGGCGTGGCCCTGCTCTACGCCATCACCGGGCACACCGACTACGTCGGCATCGCCCAGTCGCTGCGCCACAGCGCCGAGCTCCCCAACGACATCGTGGCCCGCGCCGCCGAGGAGCAGGTGCGCCTCGTCGGAACGCGCATCTCCATCTTCGCGATGGTGCTGATCCTCGTGGGCCTCGCCTTCAAGATCGGCGCGGTGCCCTTCCACATGTGGACCCCGGACGCCTACGAGGGCGCGCCGACCTCGACCACCGCGTACATGAGCGTCGTGGTGAAGGCCGCGGCCTTCGGCGCCTTCATGCGCATCATGCTGGTGGTCTTCGGCGACGCGGGCAGCGCGAGCGGCACCGCCGGCTGGCCGGCCATCCTCGCCTGGATCGCCGTCCTCACGATGACCGTCGGCAACCTCATGGCCCTCACGCAGACCAGCGTGAAGCGCATGCTGGCCTACAGCTCCATCGTGCACGCGGGCTACATCCTGCTCGGCCTGCTCACCACCCCGAGGGAGGGCGTCGGCACCATGGCCCAGGCCTCGGTGCTCTTCTACCTGGCGGGCTACACGGTCACCAACGTGGGCGTCTTCGCGGCGCTCGCCCTCGCCGGCCGCCGAGGCGCCGAGGCGGTGAGCTTCGACGACCTCGCGGGCTACGCGCGCCGCCACCCGGCCGCGGGCTTCGCCCTCGCGTTCTTCCTGCTGTCGCTCACGGGCATCCCCCCGACGGTGGGCTTCTTCGCGAAGTTCTACGTCGTCCGAGCGACGCTCGACGCGGGCTACACCACGCTGGCCATCATCGCGATGCTCAACAGCGCGGTGTCCGCCTACTACTACCTGGGCGTGCTGGTGAAGATGTACATGCGCGACCCCGCCCCGGGCGCCGCGCAGGCCGCGCCCAACCGCTCGTTCTACATCGTGTTCACCATCCTGGTGTCCGCCGCGCTGGTGCTGCACATGGGCATGACCCCGAGCCGCTGGCTCAACCTCGCCATCGAGGCCGTGACGCCCGCCGCCGCTGCTGCTCCCGCCGCCGACGCCCCCGCCGCTCCCTGACCCTCCGCCCACCCTAAGCGCCTCGTCGCCGACGCGGGGCGGTCGTCGCTCACCACGACGGTGGCCCCGTGGAGGCCCGCGGCCTTCAATCAGCCGGTCGATCGCCGCCCCCGTCGTCATCGGATCCTCGACGATCCGGTGCTACTCACCGAAGGCCAGATCGCGGGTGATCAGGACGCGGACATCGACTGGACCGCGCGGCGATAGAGCGCGACGAAGCGCAGGATGTTCGCCGACCTCGCGCCCGCCAGCGTGTCGGCGAGGCGCTCGAGGCGTCGGAGCGCCTCCCCGGGAAGCGCCTCCGCGGAGGCCCTCGGCCGGAAGACGAAGAGACCAATCGACGGCAGGTCGGCGAACGGCACTTCGGAGTGCTCGTCCGCGGGGAGCAGGTGAGCCAGGCCACCCTCGATGATCACGGCGGCGTCCTCCATCTGGCCTGCGTCGATGAGCGCGAAGGCCGCGTTCGCGGTGCACAGCGTGTTCAGGGGCTCTGCCAGGCGGACCCTGGCGAGAAGCAGCATCCCCGCCGCGTCTTCGTGGCGACCTGCGCGGGAGCGGGCCAGGGCGAGGTTGGCGAGCGTGTACGGATCGCGCGGGTGCGCTGCCAGGGCCCGCTCGTAGAGGTCGAGGACCCCATCGGTCCTGTTCGCGATGAGCCGACGCTGGGCCTCTTCGAGGAGGGGCGCCGCGCGGGCGTGCGAGGCACACTGCTCGACGGCCTCGGCGCGCAGCGAGTCGAGCGGCTCGTCCAGGGCCTCGTCGAGGAGGGCAAGCGCCTGGGCAGGCTCACCGAGCTCCAGCAGCAGCGTCGCGCCGAGCTCGTCCAGCTCGGGGTTCGGGGCGAAGGCCGGGTGACACCTTTGGAAGATCGACAGCGCGCCGGCGAGCGAGAACTGCGTCACGAGGCGGATGTAGTTGTTCACGAAGCCCGGGTAGTTGGGCTCGAGCTGGACGATGCTCGTGGCGACCGGGAGGGCGTCCGAGAAGCGGTTCTGCTCCAACAACGTGCCGGAGAGGTGATTGAGCGCGAGCACGTGGGTCGGGTGCTGCGCGAGGACGCGGCGGATGAGCGCCTCGGCCTCCGCGAGCCTCCCCTCCGCGCGGACCCGGTACGCCTCCTGAAAGGTCGGAGACCACGGCGCGTCGGGCTCGAAGGGGCCTCCGTGAAGGGACAGCACGGCGCGCCCGCCGGGCACCGCGACGACCCACGCGCCCGCCTCGGGCGGGGCCGGCGCGTCCTCGTCGAGCATGAACCGCGCGCGCAGGAGCGCGATCGCCGTCCGCAGGTTGAGCAGCACATACGGCGCCCCCGCGGGAGCCCCCGGCAATGTGTCGACGCGATAGGTCGCACCCTGGAGCGTGATCGTCTTGCCGATCACCGCCGCCCCGCGGTGATTCGAGAGATTGAGTGCTTCCATCGTCGGACTCCATCGCCGAACGGAGCTCACGTCAACGACCCCGGGGGAGGGGGCCTGCGCGGTGCGCCAGAGCGGCCACCAGGGCCGCCGCGTGACGGGCGCTACCGCCGCCGCCCTCGGCCCTCGCCGCGCGACGTCGGCCAGGCGTCCGGGGACGGCCGCTCGGACACCATCACCAGCGCGGCGACGGCCACGAGCAGCACCAGCACCACCCCCACGGTCGCGGCCACGATGGCCCCGGCCGAGCGGGTGCGCCACGCGCGCAGCCCGGCGAGCAGGGTCGACGGGGACGAGCGGAGGTCCTGCGCGGGGAGCCCGGTGACGGCGCAGAGGGCCGCGACCGCCGCCGCGAGCGACCCCTCGGTCTGGGGGCCCTCGAGCTCGGTCGCGAGCGCGACGAAGCCCTGCGGGGTGAGCAGCCCGACGCTCACCGTGGGCGCGTAGCGGGTCGGGGCGACGGAGCGCGGCCCCCGCGGCGTGGCCACGAGGTTGCGCACGGCGGCCACCGCGACGCACCCGCGCACCGGCACCCGGGTCTCGTGGAAGGTCACCACCATCGAGCGACGGATCACCGCCGCGTCGCGGTCGACGCGCACCTCCGAGCGGAGCGTCGCCATCGCGATGCCGAAGGCGAAGGTGAGCAGGCCGCCGAAGGCGAAGACGGCGCCCAGGGCTTCGCCAGAGCGCGCGACGCCGACGAGGCCGCCGAGGCCCCAGAGCAGGCCGAAGGCGGCGGTGAGCCAGCCGAAGGCCACCGCGCAGCCCGCGGTGCCCCGACGCCAGACCAGGGCCGCGCCCTCGCGCTCGAACTGTCCCATGAGGTTCATCGGCGTCTCCTGTGGGCGCCGACGGTACACCCCGTTGGCGCGCTGCCGTCGAGCGTCACGGTCCGCTCGACCTGGTGGGGTTCGGCGTCGGCGCCGCACTGTATGCTCCGGCGATGACACGCTCCGTGCTGAGCCGGGCATCGCTCGCCGCGGCGGTGCTCGCGGCGGGCTGCCTCTCGCGCTGGTCGGGCTGCCGCAGCTACGACACCGGGCACCTCGCGGGGTCGGGGTGGACGGCCCGAGTGAGCTGCGATCCCCACACCGAGGTCGACCTCGGCGGCGCGACGGTGCTCCGCGGGTGCACCGCGCGGTGGCGCTTCACGGTGGAGCGCGGCCGCGAGACGGAGTCCGCCGAGCTGCACGGTCCGCGGTACCCCTCCTCGGACTGCGGCGAGGTGCGGCGCCTCTGCGCCTCGGCGCACGGCGAGCTCGCCCGTCGCGACACGGCCGAGGGCACCTGGGTCGCGGCGCGCGCCCCCGGAGCCGAGACCGGCCTGGCCTTCGTTCCGTCGGATTGCGGGCGCACGTACATGCTCCCGCGAGGCCTCGCGCCCTCGCTCCCTCCCCGGGACGCGGTGGCTCGGCAGCCCGACGGCCCGGCCTTCCTCGACGGGGTCGTGGCGCGCGAGCCGGTGACCAGCCATGGCTGGTACCTGGTGTGCGGCACATCGCTCACGACACGCGTCGCGGCGGTGCGCGCGGCGGTGATCGCGTGCCGCGCGCCCGACCCGGTGATGGACGCGCTCTTCCGCGCCGACCCGGCGAGCGTCGAGGTCGTGTGGGACGCGCTCGTCGGGGGGCGGCTGTCGTGCGCCGACTCCATCCGGAGGTCCCTCCGCGAGAGCGCGGCGACGGCGCTCGGCGAGCTCGTGCTGGGCCGGCTCGCGACGTGCGATGCGCGCTGCCCGCCGCGCGGCCGGGTGGAGCTGCTGCGCGAGGCCGGCGAGCTGCGCCTGCCGGGGGTGCGCGACAGGGCGCTCCGGCTGGCGTCGCCGGGGCCGCCGCCGCCGCTCGCGGGCGACGCCTCCGCGTCGGCGCGCTCGGCGCACCGGGACGCCTACGACGAGTGGCTCTCGGCGCAGTGGGCGCTCTCGCGGGTCGACCCGCAGGCCGGGACGGAGCTGGCGCTCGCCACGCTGCGCCGGATGCCGGTGCCCGAGGGCGTCACGCGGCTGCCGACCTCGGGGGGCGGACGGCCCGCGTCCGACGAAGGCGACCCCGCGACGGCGCTGTGCTCGATCGTGCTGGGCGACACGACCAGGGCGCGCGACGGCCTGTGGCGGCTCGCGAGCGACGAGGGGGCGGGCGCGGGCGCGAGGCAGCACGCGCTGCTGGCGCTGGCACGGCTGGGTGACCCCCGCGCGTCGGGCGCGACCCTGGGCCGCAACCCGCTCACCGCGGAGCAGGCCGCGCTGGTCCGAGGGCTCAGCGCCCCGCAGGGCGGGACGCGCTCGGGCGGCGGGCACCACCACCACTGGCATTGAGCGCGGCGCGAAGCTCCTGGTGGAGCGGGAGCTCAGGGGATCTCCTCCGACCGCCCTTCCACCACGCTGTGCGCCCGATGACTTCCGACGCCTCCCTGATACAGACGGGCACGATCAACGGCCGTGTGAATGAGTCAGCGCGCGCGCCGGTAGTGCATGGCGACCGCGCCGCTGCGGAGCGGCCTCGCCGAGACCAGCTCGAGCCGTCGCGTGCTGGGCAGCCCGCTCTGGTAGAGGGTCGGGCCGTGGCCGGCGATCCTGGGGTGGACGAGGAACTTGTACTCGTCGACCAGATCCAGCCGGTCCAGCTCGGTCGCGAGCCTGCCGCTACCGAGGAGCACGCCGGCCGGGGTCGCGTCCTTGAGCTTCTGCACGCCCGTGCGCAGGTCACCGACGATGTGGTGGCTGTTGGTCCACGGGAAGTCCCTTCGCGCCGACGACACCACGTACTTCGGCTTGGCCTCCAGCTTGACCGCCCACTCGCGCATCGCCGGCGGCGCCTCCTCGTCGCCGCGGGCGACCGCCGGCCAGTAGCTCTCCATCATCTCGTAGGTGACGCGGCCCCACAGCATCGCCCCGCCCTCGTCCATGAGGCGGGTGAAGAAGTCGTGAGTCTCGTCGTCGGCGATTCCCTCCCGGTGGTCGACGCAGCCGTCCAGGGTGACGTTGATGCTGAAGGTCAAGAGTCCCATGCGGCGAGTCTAGGCCAGACGATCGCTCGCGGATGTCCTGGCGCCTGCGCTGGTCGGTCGAGACGATCCCCAGCGTCCGACGGGCGGCGGTGCGCTACCGGTACACCCGCTGCGCGCCGCCGGCCGCCACGCGCGCGAGGGCCTCGCCCACCCGCAGCGCGAGCCCCTCCACGCGCGCCGGGTCGGTCACCACCGCGACGGCCACGCCCGCCACGTCCCCGTCGCCCGCCCGCGCGACGCCCTCCACGGCCTCGCGCACGGCGCGCTCGTCGGCTCGCTCCGGCCGCGCCCCGCCCACCACGCTCGCGACGTCGGTGGCGCGCCCGGCTCGCGGCGCCGGTTCGCGTGGGCGGTGGCGCTGCTGGCGTGCCTTCTGCGCCCGCGCCGCGCCCGAACGCCCGCACGTTCGTAGGGACCGCCGCCGGGGCGACGCCAATGCTGAGACCATGGGCATCGCAACGCCCGCGGCCGCCGTCCCCGCCCGCAGCCCCGCCCTCGGGCGCGTGACGCGCGTGGCCGTCGACGCCTATCGACGCATGGCCGCGCAGATGGTGGCCACGTGCGACCGGATCAAGGCTACGGCGCTGGCGAGCGGGGAGCCCGAGGGGGCTTCGCTGACGGAGCTGACGAACGATGCGTTCGTGTGCCTCCACGTGGCGGCGTTGCAGCCGTGGGCGCCGTGGGCGTCGAGGCGGGGGCGCATCGCGATGCAGGAGTCGTCGCTCGCTCCCGACGCGATCCCCGCCGACTGGGACGCCGGGGTCGCGACGCTGACCGTCCTGTGCGGTCATGGCGCGAGCCCCGCGGCGGGCAACGACAGCTACCGCGTGGTGCGCTCGACGGGCGCCTCCGAGGAGGCCTGCCTCATGCTCGGCGACATCGAGCACGCGGCGGGATCCGAGGAGAGCGCGCGCGAGCCCTACGGCGCGACTCCTGCGCGGCGAAGACGCCCATCACCACGGCGCACATCACGTAGTCGTAGAAGAAGGCCTGGCTGGACGGGTTGGGCGAGACGTCGGTGGCCACCGAGCACGCGTCGCAGGGCGCGTAGTGGGACGCGAGCTGCCAGGCGAGGGTGCCCGTGACGAGCGCCCCGGCGATGGCCATGAGCTGGTGCGCAGGGCGCACGCGCCGTAGTACGCCGTCGCGACGGAGACCACGCGGTCGATGCCCGGCACCGGGCGAGGGGACACGCCGCACCGCTGCGAGCCACAGGCGTCGGGCGCGGGCGCTCCGAGGAGGTAGTGGTTTCCCCAGGCCCGCAACGTGCCGTCGGCCTGGAGGCTCACCCGATTGGCCAGCGTGCTGAAGAAGATCTGCCGGGCGTCGGTCATGCCCACCACCGGCCGCGGCGTCGCGCTCCCGTCGTCATGAAACCCCGACCCGAGCTGACCCCATGAGTTGTTGCCGAGACACCGCGCCGTCCCGTCGCGGAGCACCACGCACTCGTTGAGCTGATCCATCACGACCAGACCCGCATGACCACCACGTATCCCATCACCGCCCCGGGGGGGGGGGCCTCAAGGGACCGCTCCTGTCCCCCCGTCGTCGAGCGCTCCGCGTCCATTCGTGTCGACGTCGGCGCCTGGGCGTGATGTCGTACCGAGTCGCGCCGCCGCCCTTCGCGCGGGCGTGGAGGTCCCTCTCCCGATGAACGACCGATTGATCCTCGCGCTGCGTCCGTGGACGTACTCCGACGTGGGCATCCTGTGGGCCGCGCTGCTGGGCCTGATGATCACCTGCGTGCTGCTCCAGGCCACCGGCCGCGCTCGCCCCGCGCACCAGCTCATGGCCATCGCCGGGGCGCTCGTCACCGGCACCCTCGCCTGGCAGCTCGCGTCCCACTACGCGCCCTGCGACGCGTGCTCGGTGGCCTCCGACGTGTCGCCCAACCCGTCCAGCCAGGCCTTCTTCTACGACTACGTGATGTGCGCCGTGGTGATGGGCGTCTTCGCCGCGCAGGAGTCGCGCCGCTACGGGCTCGCGCGCGCCGCGCCGTGGACGCTCGCGATGTTCGTCGCGCCCCTCGTCGCCGCGCCGCTCTTCTTCCTCAGGCTGCACGAGCTCGAGACCGGCGGCGCCTCGCCCACGCGGCCGGTGCGCTCGCTGCGCTGGGTGTACGCCGCGCTCGTGGTGCTGAGCGCGCCCTTCATCATGCCCGCGCTGCCCTACGACCACTTCGGCGCCCTCGGCGGCGAGTTCTACTGGGACGGGACCTCCAACCAGGTGAACACCTACGTCGCGCGGGCGGTGCTGCTGCTCTTCGGCCAGGTGTTCCTGTTTACCTTGCCCCGTACTCGCGGGTTCTGGTGGTGGGTCGCCTCGCTCTTCCTCGCGTTCAATTGCCTCGCGGCGTACATCGCGCTCTTCCTGGTCTTCTACGACGGCCGCTTCGCCGCCGCCGAGGCGCCTCGCCGGGAGTTTCGCCCCGGCCTCGCCCTCGGGCAGATCGTCGCCATCCTCGCGGGCAACGCCATCGCCGCGCTCTTCGGCGTCACGCTGCGGTACACGCACTTCGTCATCAAGGCCCCGGAGCAGGTGTGCCGCGAGGGCGAGGTCACTCGCGCGCGCGTGCTCCCGAGCTGCCTCGCCGACCTCGAGGCCGCCCTCCCGGCGCGAGAGCGGGCGGCCTCCGCGGCGGGCGCCAACGCCTGGGCCCGCGCCCTGCCCGCCGAGACCCGCGCGTGCATCGCGCTCGCCCGCGCCGCCATCGGCGGCGACGAGCGGGCGCGCCAGGAGTCGACGCGCGCGCTCGGCCGGCACCACGGCAGCGACATCCCCTCGTGCCAGGAGGCCGCGTCGGCCAACTACGCCGTGCTCAACGAGTGCCCGGTGTTGGCCCCCGTCACCCGGTGACCACCTCGGGGCCGCGCTCGCCGTAGATGCGGCGGGCGAGGGCCCCGAGCCAGCGGTCGACGGGCCCGGTGCCCACCACCAGCCGGCCGTCGCGCGCGCCGTCGAGGATGCGGCGGGTGTCGGGCGACGGGTCGGGGAGCTCGCGCAGCACGTTGTAGACGATGGACCAGAACAGCGCGACGCCGGTGCGCTCGACCCAGGCGTCGACCGCGGCGCCGAAGACCGGGTCGGGGGCCCCGGGCTCCTCGACGTCGTTGCCGGGGCCGAGGCCGTTGATGCCCGCGAGCACGCGCTCGGTGCGCTCGACGAAGCCGAGGGGCTCGAGCTCCTCCGGGAGGATGGGGCGGCCGATGCGGTACACCTGCCGGGTGTAGCCGACCGGGACGTCGATCTTCTCGGCGAGCGGTTCGGCCGGGAGGCCGCCGGTGAAGCGCACCGGGATGATGGGCGCGCCGGTCGCGATGGCCATCTCGACGAACATCGGGTTGATGAGCTGCACCGGCTCGCGGCAGCTGGTGGAGCGCGTGCCCTGCACGTGGATGAGCACGTTGCGCGCGCTGGTGCTGAGCGCCGTGGCGAGCTCGTTGATGCGCTCGCCGAGCTCCTCGGGCTTGGAGCGGTCGAGGAAGACGTAGGTCTGCGGGTGCACCACGCCCGGGTAGTTGAACATGTGCTCCATGAACCACCCGAGGTCGCTGGCGAGGCCCTCGATCTTGGCGAGGCCGACGAGGTGCTTGCCGCTGAGGCCCGCCATGAGGGTCGAGAGCATCGCGGGCTCGGCGGCCACCTGGTGGTTGGCGAGGTACATGCAGCCGCGGTGGCGAACGCGCTCGAAGGCCTCGATGTCCTCGAAGGCGACGTGGTCGACGAAGCGCTCGATGAAGCCGAAGACGATGTCCTCGAAGGGCCATCGGCTGACGCCGAAGTGGTGGCGCCAGTACGCGCGCACCGTGTCGAGGTCGCGCGTGCCCTGGATGTGCGCGGTGGCGGGAGCGGTGACGGCGGCGGGCGCTGCGGCGGCGGGTGAGGGGGCGGCGCGCGCGGCGGCGCGGGTGGCGTCGAGGCGGGCGAGGGCCTCGGCGACGCGGGTGAGGGTGCGCTGCTCGTAGAGCACGGCGGTGGACACGGCCCAGCCGAACCAGTCGGACAGGCGCGTCACGAGGGTGGTGACCGCGAGCGAGTCGAGCGCGAACTGCTCGATGGGCGCGTCGGGGTCGACCGCGCGGCCGGGCACGCGAGACGCCCCGGCGACGGCCTCGACGAGCCAGGCGCGCACCTCGTCGGCCGAGCGGGGCTCGCGCGCGGCGGACGTGAGGTCGGCGGCGCGGACGCCGGGCGCGGCGAAGTGCTGCGCCACGAGGGCCTCGGTGAAGGCGACGTTGCACTCGAGCAGCTCGAAGTTGAGCAGGCTGCCGCAGTAGAAGGTGTCGTTGACCCCTTGGAGGGCCTCGAGACGGCCATGGAAGCCCGCGTCGATGGCCTCGCCGTCGAAGTGCGGGAAGTACTTCCACTTGCGCTGGGTGATGACCTCGTCGAGCGTTCCGCCGAGGGCGGCGACGTCGTCGCGGAGGCGGCGCTCGACCTCGCGGCCGTCGATGGTGGAATCACCGTAGGCGTAGAAGAGCGCGACGTCCGAGCCGGGGTAGCGGTGGTGCATCGCGACGGAGTGGCCGAGGCGCGCGGGGTCGTCGGTGTTCTGGCGGAGGATGTAGAAGCCGCGCTCGGGCAGCGAGCGGGCGCGCACCACGGTGGTGTAGTAGTCGAGGTATCGGATGCTCCCGAAGAGTTCGCGCTCCTCCAGGGTGGCGTCGAGGAAGGGCAGCGCGTCGTCGAAGGGCAGCGCCAGCACGAGGCGGTCGAAGTCCAGGCGCTCGCGGCCGATGGCCACGCGCACGCGGCCCTCGCGGCGCTCGACGGCGGTCACGCGCACGCCGCGGCGCAGGTCGGCGAGGCTGGCGGCCACGCGGTCCCAGAGGGACTGCATCCCGCCCCGGACGGTCCAGTAGCGGGGGAGCGAGGGGTCGCCGTCCTTGGCCAGCAGGCCCGCGGTCTCGGCGGCCTTGAGGAAGTAGAGCGCCGGGATGGCGCCGGTCTGGAGGTACCCGTAGCCCGTCGAGGTGTAGCTCGCGCCGACGGCGTCGCCGAGGGCGCCGAGGCCCTGCGCGTCGAGCCACGAGAGCGTCGGCTGCGAGAGCTTCGTGGCGACGGAGGCGAGGCCCGGCCGGTCGAAGCCCGCGAGGTCGCGCTCTCGCAGCGCGCGGTAGCGCAGGAAGGCCTCTCGCAGCGCGGGGCCCTCCTCCCAGGGGACGATCCGTCGCGCGTCGACGTCGTAGTTGTAGGTCTCGGTGGCGTCCTCGATGTCGGCCCCGACGCCCGCGACGAGGCGAGCGACGGCCCGGTACTGCGGCGTGCAGAGGTGGCCGCCGAGGTCGTAGGCGCGGCCGTCGACCTCCACCGAGGCGCTCTTGCCGGCCACACCAGGGGAGGCTTCGAGCACGGTGACGGCGTAGCCCTGGCGCTCGAGGTGCCACGCGGCGGAGAGCCCGGAGGCCCCCGCGCCGATGACGCAGACGCGCTTCGTCTGCTTGCGCGCGCCGGGCGCTGGAGCGGGCGCGGGCTCGCTCATCAGCGCGGCGAGGGGTGGGGGCAGGGGCTCGTCGCGGCGCGCGCAGGCGGAGACCTCGTAGACCACCTGGCGCAGCGTCTCCAGCGAGGCGGGCTCGGCGGCCGAGCGGGCGGGCGGCGGCGCGAGGTCGGCGGGGGCGTGGAGCGAGGTGAAGTGCAGCGGCTCGACGGCGGCGTCGTCGAGCACGCGGTCGAGGTGCAGCCGCATGGCGACGCGCCAGGGGTGCGCGGCCTCGGGCCACGGGTGGGTGCAGTCGAGGGCCGACGCCTCGACGGCGTGGAGCTGCACCTCGAGGACGTAGTCGACGCCGCCGTGGGCGACGCGCGCGCGCAGGTCGTCGTGGAGGAAGGTGGCGGGGCGGGGGTCGTCGTCGCGGCGGGGGATGCTGTCGGGCGGGAGCAGCGTCTCGCCGTGGACGAAGCCGGAGTCGGCGTCGAGGTCGGGGCGGCGCAGCCGGAAGCGCGCGTAGTGCTGCGTACCGTCGCGCGCCGTGAGCAGCGAGGCGGTCTTGGAGTAGTAGAAGACCTCGGTGTACGAGCCGGGCGCGCGGAACATCTCCCACGCCGCGGTGGCGACGGTGGAGTCGGCGCGGGCGATGACCTCGCGCTGCGCGGGGGAGCCCGACATCCAGCGCACGAAGGCCTGCGCCGTGGGCGCGAGGAAGCAGCGGCCCGTGGTGAGCAGCAGGTCGAGCAGCGGGGCGCCGGTGTCGCCGTCGAGCAGGCGCACCGTGGCGCCGCGGTTGTCCCAGGCGGCGTCGTCGTCCTGCACGCCGTTGGCGTGGCGCACCATCACCGGGTGCCGCCGACCCGACGCGTACAGCGGGTGCGCGGGCAGCGCGGCGTCGGGCGCCCCCTCCGCGTAGCCCGCCGCGGTGGTAGCCCGCTTGTGGAACATCCTCCCGCCGCGCGCCTTCGACGCCCGCGCGAACCACCCGCCGAGGTCGCGCGCGATCGCGCGGAAGCCCTCGTCCATGCCGTCGACCAGGCTCGCGAGGGTCGGCGCTTCGAGCGCGCGGTCGACCCGCAGCGAGGGCAGCTCGCCCCGCTCGAAGGCCTCGCGGCACGCCCGCCGGCGCAGCTTGCCGCTCGAGGTCTTCAGCGCCGCCCCCGGCGCCCCGAGGATCACCGCCGCGCAGGTCTGCGCGTGGTCTCGCGCCACGCGGGCGCGCACCGCCGCCACCACGGCCGCGGCCGAGGCGTCGTCGACGGTCGGGTCGCGCAGCTCGACCAGCACCGCGAGCCCGTCGCCCGTCGCGGCATCCCCTCGCAGCCCGAAGGCCGCGACGCCGCCCGGCCGGATGAGCTCGTGGCAGCCGCGGACGCTGTCCTCGATGTCCTGCGGGTGCAGGTTGCGGCCGCGGACGATGACGGTGTCCTTGATGCGCCCCACGACGAAGACCTCGCCCTCGTGGACGAAGCCCAGGTCGCCGGTGCGAAGGTAGCGCGCGGGGTCGTCGCCGAGCGTGGCCTCGAAGGTGTCGCGCGTCTCGTCGGCGAGGCCGTCGTAGCCCGCGGCGCGGCTCGGCGAGCTCACCCAGATCTCGCCCACGCGCTGCGGCGGGCGCTCGGTGGCCGTCTCCGGGTCGACGATGCGCACCACCACGTCGTTCGCGGGGCGGCCGCAGCCGACGCACTCCACCGCCGGCCCGTCGCCGCGCGCGGGCTCGACGCGCCCTTCGCCTTCGAGGGCGGCGCGGTCGAGGCGAGCGCTGGCCCGGCCGCGCACGGAGACGCCCACCGTGTGCTCGGCGAGCCCGTACGCGGGGCAGAAGGCCCGCGGGTCGAGCCCGCTCGGGGCGAAGGCCCCGAGAAAGGCGCGCACCGTCTCCGGGCGGATGGGCTCGGCCGCGCTCATCACGACGCGCAGCGCGGAGAGGTCCCAGCCCTTGCGCTGCGCCTCGGTGGTCTTGCGCACCACGAGGTCGAAGCCGAAGTTGGGCGACACCGTGTGCGTGGCGCGGACGCGCGCGGCGGCCTCCAGCCAGAGGTGGGGCCGCTGCACGAAGGTGAGCGGCGACATCATCCAGAGCGCGCCGTTGCCGTGCAGCGCCGCGAGGATGCCGCTGACCAGCCCGAAGTCGTGGTAGTGCGGGACCCACATCACCATGCGGGCGTCGGGGCCGAGGTCGAGCTCGCGCGCGTTGGTGCTGAGCTGGTGCTCGAGGTTGCCGAAGGTGATGAGCACGCCGCGCGGGGCGGAGGTCGACCCCGAGGTGTACTGCACGAAGGCGACGTCGTCGGGCGAGGGCGAAGGGCGCTCGGGCGCCGGGTCGTGGCGCAGGCCGGTGGTGTTGATCCACGGGAGCTCGGGGAGCGTCACGTCGGGGTGCTCGGCGACGTAGCCGGGGAGGCCCGCGTAGGTGGCGTCGGTGAGGAAGGCCCGCGCCCGCGCGCTGCGGGCGACGGCGCCGAGCAGCGGAAGGTCTTGCGCGAGGTTGTAGGGGTTGGGCGGCGCGACCGGCACGGGGACGACGCGCGCGAGGAGGCACCCGAGGAAGGCGCGCACGAAGTCCATCGACGGGGCGTAGACGAGCACCGCGCGGTCGCCGGCCGCGAGCCCGGCGGCGGCGAGGCGGCCCGCGACGGCCTCCGCGGCGGCGAGGGCGTCGCCGCAGGACATCCGCTCACCATCGCTGCCAGTGTCATCGAGGAAGGTATAGAGCAGCTCGGCTGTGCTCTCGCGCCCGCGCCGCCGTAGACGATCGACCAGTGTCTCTTGAGAAATCATCGGATCATCCTCCTCGCTCCATTCTCCCCAGATGGTCAACCAGATAGAAGGTCGTGCTTCGTATCCCTTCGGCGTGAGGGCCAATGGCCCCCTGAACGGGTACGATCGCCCTCCGGTGCGGCAACGCAGCCATGACAGGACTGGCCAATGACTGGAATTGCTTTCTTCGATGTCGACAGGACCGTGATCTCCGCCAACTCGGCCACGCTGTGGATTCGCCGCGAGCTCCGCCTCGGCCATGTCGGTTGGGGGGTGGCGCTGCGCGGCGCCTTCTGGCTGGGGCTCTACGCGCTGGGCTTCGCGCGCCTGGACGCCGCCCTGGTCGACGCGGTCAAGACGCTGCGAGGAAGGCGCGAGTCCGACATCCGCGACCGCACCCGGGCCTTCTGGCAAGAGGAGGTGCGGGCGTTGATCCGGCCGGGCGCCCGCGCGGCGCTGGCGGCGCACCGGGCGCGCGGCGACCGGGTGTATCTATTGACCACCTCGTCGACCTATCTGTCCCATGAGCTCGCGGCCGAGCTGGGGTGTGACGGGTACCTCTGCAACCAGATGGAAGTCGCCGACGGGCTCTTCACCGGCGGCGTGGCGCAGCCCTTGTGCTTTGGCGCCGGCAAGACCACCCGGGCCGCCGCGCTCGCGGCCGAGCTGGGTGTCGCGCTCTCGGCGTGTACCTACTACGGTGACAGCTACAGCGACCTTCCGGTGCTCCTGGCGGTGGGCACCGCCGTCGCGGTCAACCCCGACCTGCGGCTGCGCCGCGCCGCCCGCCAGCACGGCTGGCGCATCGAGGACTGGGACCAGGCGCCGCAACTCGCCGACCCGTGATGGGCACTGCGGGCACTCCGTACCATGGACTTGATCTCCTGTACTGAATTCATCTATCCGAAGTAATGATAAGAGCCTCATGCGATGCCAGACTTTCCGTGTTCGATGCGCGTGATCTCCTGACAGCGACTCGCCCCTTCACCGCGGCCGACGACCGGGTCGCCGCCCGCCAGATCGTTGTCGCCTTGGCGCTCTTCCTCGGGTCGCTCGCGGGGGTGTGGGCGCTGCCGTGGCCGTGGGTGGTCGTCGCGCTCCCCGCGCTGGTGGTCTCGCTCGTGCGGCTGTTCGTGCTTCAGCACGACTGTGGCCACCACGCGCTCTTCCGCGCCGGGCGCGCCAACGACGCGGCGGGCACGGTGATCTCGTTGCTGCTCGGCGTCCCCTACGACGCGTGGCGCACCGAGCACGCCTGGCACCACGCCCACCAGGGGCAGCTCTCGGCCCGCGGCATCGACCGCACCAACAGCCCGATGACCGCCGCGGAGGCGGTCGCCGACCCGGAGCGCGCGAGGCAGCGGTCGCGGATCATCTCGCCCGCCGGGGTGTTCGTCCTTGGGGCGATCAGCCTGACGGTGCTGCGCAAGCGGGCGGCGGGGTTCTTCCCCTTCCGCGCGGGGTTTCGGTGGCCCGTGCGCGACCGCGCGGGGCTGCGCCGGTCGATCGCAGCGACCGTGGTCGGGTATGCCGTGCTGCAGTGCGGGCTCCTCGCGCTGGTGGGCCCGGCGCGCTGGCTGGCGCTGGTGCTCCCGGCCTGGTTCATGGCCGCGGGCATCGGGGGGTGGCTCTTCTGGGTGCAGCACAACTTCGAGCGCACCTTCCACGCCGACGACGGCGCGTGGAGCCTCGCGCGCGTGGCCCTCCAGGGGTCGAGCTACCTCGCGCTGCCGCGCCCGCTGGCGTGGGTCACCGCGGACATCGGGCTGCACCACGTGCACCACCTCAACCCGCGCATCGCCAACTACCGGCTCGACGAGGCGCGTCGCTCCATCCCCGCCCTCGCGGCCGTCGCGCCGCTCACCCTGGGAGACCTCCGCGCGTCGTTTCGCAAGGTGTTCTGGGACGCCGACCGGGGGCGGATGGTGAGCCTCTCGGAGGTGGGCAGGGGCTGGTCAGGCCGTCCGTGATCCCGATGCAGGTCGCCCATCGTCCGGTACGGGTATCACGGCTCCGGCGAGGGACGCCGCGCGATGAGCGCGCCGGCGCGGAGGCTCAGAACCACTCGTAGCCGAGGTGCAGGTCGAGGAACTGGAACACCCCCGACCCGATGAAGCTGGTGTGGCTGCTCACGCCGATGCGGAAGCCGTAGCGCCGGGTGTCCTGGCCGGAGGAGGCGGCGAAGAGGGTGAGGTTGAGGCGCGCCTGGATGCCGAAGTAGGCCCCGACGCCGCCGACGCAGTTCAGGCGCGCGGAGCCGATGGGGAGCGTGCCCTGGTAGTAGACCGCGAGCTGGTCGTTGATCTGTCCGCCGAGGCGGAACGAGCCGACGATGGATGCGCCGCGCAGGCCGCCGGCGAACATGTACCCGGCGCCCAGGTCGAAGCCGTAGCGCAGGCGCCCCATGCGCACGGGCCGTTGCTGGACGTACTGGGGCTGCTGCTGGACGTACTGGGGCTGGGCCTGCACGCCCACCTGCACGCCGCCGTAGAACTGGGCGCTGGCGTCGTCGGCGTGCAGGGCAGCCGGTCCATCGCCCCCGGGATCCTCGAGCCGCGTGAGCTCCTGACCACTCTCGTCCGGCTGCGGGCACGACCGGCTGGTGGCGTTTTCGAGCAAGCACCGCGACGGGCGTCCGCGCCCGGGGCGACCGCGCGCGTCGTGCTTGGGCCATGCACATCCAGTCCGATAGAGCCCTCCATCGGCGTCCTCCTCTCGGAGGTCGGGCGGCTTCACGCGTGGCGGTCCCTTCAGGGGCGTCGGCTCGCTGGACTCGTGCGCGGGGGATCGAGCACGATCGCAGCACGCAACTCGGGCGGCAGAGAGTGCATCGCGCTTTGCACTTCAGCCGGACTCACGCGCGGATCTATCGACCCGCCTGGCCCTTCACGGCCGACAGTCCCCGCAGGCCCGGGGGTGCCTGCCGATCCGCCGGTCGCCGCATAGCCGTGAACGACCACATTCTGGCCGTTGAGCGTCTGTGCCTCCCCGGCCAGTGCGCCTGCGCCGCCTCCCCGTCCGGGCCGTCCGCCCTGCCCCCCAGGGCCACCTTCCCCGCCCGATCCTCCGCACACGACACGCGTCAGAAGCGAGCTGTCGGCCGCGATGATTTCGTACGTTCCGCCGGGTCCACCCCGTCCGCCCGTGCCTCCCGGGCCACCGGCTCCACCAGGCCCGCCGTTGCCCGCGTGGAATGCGGTGGCGCCGATTCCCCCGGCGCCGCCCTCGCCGCCGGGACCGCCCTCGCCACCGCGTCCCCCCGCATTCACGATGGTCAACGGCTGCGTGTCGTCGGGGACGACGCGGAAGATCGTTCGCCCCGCGGACTCGACGTTCAGTCGAACCTGCTCGCCTGGCGCGATCGCCTGCCGGTCTACCAGCGATGCGCGAAGCGTCCTGATGCTTGCCGGCTCGGGACCGCGCAGCTGCGCGAGGTCGACGTGGTAACGGCGCTCGACGCGGAGGTCGTCGCGTCCGACGTACGAGACCGCGACACGATACGGCGACTCGTCCTGTGACGGCGCGTCCGTGCGAACAGTGAACTGATGGGTCGCCGGGTCCCAGTCGAACCCGTGCGCCTCGACCCGGAGTCGGTCGTGCGGCACCGAGGGTTCGCCCTCCGATCCGTAAACCCTCCCGTCGCGGGTACGCACCCGTGTCAGAAGCCCGACGCGCCTGTCGGGAGCGAGCGTGCACGTACCGTCCCCATCGCACTGTTCGTCTACGAGCGAGAACTCGAGTGCGGCCACGTCGGTGGGCTCGGGTCCGCGCGCCGCCGCCCAGTCTGCCCCGTACACATATCGCATGGGCTGGCCGGGCCGACCACGGAGGCTCACCTCGATGGTGTACTCCTCCACCGAGCGATCGCTCGATGGTGTGAACTGGAGGTACATGGGACCGGCGTCGGTGCGAAGGCTGCCCGGCGTCGCGGTGATCGTGTACGCGCCGCTCCCAATGTCCCCGTTCTCGGTCGAGAACGTGAAGCCCTCACGGTCACTGATCGCGATCGAGATGTCGACAGGCCGACCAGGTTGAAGTCTTCTGCCGCTGACCGCAGGGCTGCCCCCGATCAGCACGGTCACGCTCGCGGTCCTCGCTGGCGTCGGCCCCCAGCCGGAGCGCCAGCCGGCGCATGCCTGAAGTGCGAAGAGCGATGCCGCTCCGACGAAGAGTGGGTGTCTCATCCCTCCACAAGTAGCCCAGATTCCCGTTCTCCCACACGATAATGCGGTAGCGGACCGAGACCCCTTTGGCCATGATGGCCATTCACCAGGAGAGGAAGAGTTCGATGTTCACGAAGCGATCGTGGTGTGCAGTGATTGCGGCGGTTCTGTCGGTGGGGTGCGGCGGGCCTACGCCCGTTGGTGGCGACTCGGGCGTGGGCGGTGACGCGCGGGATGCCGCGGTCACCGAGGACGTCGGGATGCTGGACGTCGCGACGGTTCCAGATGTCGCGACGGTTCCAGACGCCGCTCCCGTCGACGTCCCACAGCAGGTCGACTCGGGAGGACCTGTCGAGGGCGACCTGCTCACGATGGAGGTTCCCTCGGACCTCGCGGTGGCCGCGGGCTACGTGTACTACACGCACGACACGACCGTGCGGCGCATCCCGCTGGGGGGCGGCCCGTCCGAGACGTTCTACAGGGCCATGATGAGCGCGCCCCAGGGCATCGCCGCCGACGCCGACGGGGTCGCCTGGACCGAGCGCTTCGCGAGCAGCGTCGCAGGCATCGTGCGCAGCTGTCCCCACGCCGGGTGCCCGGCCACCCCAATGGCGTACAGCGGCGGCGAGTCGACGGGCGCGGTGGCCCTCGCGCCCACCCGCGTCGCGTGGACCTCCCCCACCATCGCCTCGGTCCTCGTCCGCAGCCGCGCGATGGGCGGCGGCAGCACGGGGTATCGAGCGGCCGGTCAGGCCCAGTACGCGCCCACGAGCCTCGTGCTCGACGGCGACGAGCTGTTCTGGACGACAGCCGGGATCCCGATCCCCGGCGGCGCCCCCGGAGGGACGCCCGGCACCGTGCTCCGCTGCACCGTGAGCGGGAGCACGTGCGCGCCGACGGTGCTCGCCGAGGGCGCGATGATCGGCCACCCCCAGCGCATCGCGCTCGGGCCGGGGGTGGTGTTCTTCCTGACCAGCAACGGGCTGTTCCGCGTAGGGCGGGACGGCACCGGGCTGACGCGGCTCGCGATGGTGACCACGGGTGTGGGGGCCAACACCTTCGACCTCGCGACCGACGGCACGACCCTCTACTGGGCCATCGGGCTCACGCTCTACCGCTGCTCGGCGGCGGCGTGCACACCCGAGACGATCACGTCGCTGGGCTCCGGCTTCACCCAGGGCCTGGAGGTCGACGCCACGTCGGTCTACTGGGGGACCATGAACGTGGGGCGGACCGGCGGCATCCGGCGCTTCGCCCGCTGAGCGACGGGCGCCCGCTCGCCGAGAGCAACCCCGTGGCCGCCGCCAGGGCTCGCGCCACTGAGCCCGCGCTCACCCCCCGCGGGCGAGGTCGCGGAAGTCTCGCAGGTCGCCCGGCGCGAGCGCGCCCGTGAGGTTCCAGGCGAGCCAGGCGTCGAGCACGGAGAGGGCGGCGGGGGAGAGCGTGTGCTCGGTCCACTCGAAGCCCAGCGGGTCGCGCCCGATGGGCTGCATCTGGTCGAGGCGCAGCAGCACCTCCCGGTCGCTCGCGAGGGGCAGCCGGTCCCAGAGCAGGTGCGGGTACTCCGCCCGGCGGGCGCGCGCGACGAAGCCCGCGTCCAGCGTAGCGACGTCGTCGTAGGGCGCGAGCAGCAGCGCCGGACCGACGGGCGTCTCCCGCTCGGCGGTGCGCAGCGGTCGATGCACGGCCGGACCCGTCGCGCCCACCACGAGGCACGGGCGCCAGTGCGCGCGACGGACGCACCACGCCTCGTGGGCCTCCAGCGGAACCGCGGGCGACGGCGGCGACGGCGGCTTCGGCGGGGCGTCCGAGCGCAGCGGCGAGAGGCGCATGCGGGCGCTCGACGGGTCGGCGGGCTCCTTTCTCCCCTCCACGGTGAGCGCGAAGGAGTGGGCGTCGGCGCGCTGCACGAACGCGTACACGAGGCGCCCTCGGGCGAGCGTGCTGGACTGCGTGGCGGTCCACCACGGAGCGACGAGCGACTGGATGGCGTCCTCGGGGTAGCTCACGGCCCTACCCTCCCGGGAGCGGTCCAGACGGCTGGGTCGATGGTGAGCGATCCCTTCATCTCGACGAGCGCTCGCTCCGGGGCGTCGAGGGCCTGCTGCCCCGACACGAAGCACGGGTCGTCGTAGCGGGGCGGGTACGCGGGGCTGACGGCGGGAGCCACGGCGAGGCCACGACGCGCCTTGAGGGCCGCGCGCGTCCGAGGAGAGAGCGCGGCGGGCGGCGGCTCGGGTGGCGCGGCGGGCGCGACCGCGGCGGGCGTGAAATCGATGGGCGCACCGGGGAGGGCGCGGCGCATCGGCGCGGTGGCGTAGACGTGCGCGAGGAGGGCGTTGGTGTCGTGGGAGAAGCTGCGCAGCGCGCGCAGCAGGGCGTTGATGACGACGGCGGGCAGGGCCTGCGTGGCGGCGCGTCGGTGCCCGAGGTCGTCGCGGTCGAGGAAGTAGTACGTGCCGCGGGTGGAGGCGCCGATGCGACGCGCGAGCGGGGCGATGCGGGCTTCGAGCTCGGGCGCCTGCGGGCCCTGGCCGGTGAAGGTCCACGGGGCGGCGGTGAAGGTCGCGCCGTCGTTGCGCTCGGCGTGGGCGACGTCGGCGAGGTAGGCGTACTTCACGAGCTGCGTGGCGGTCACCTCGCGCTCTCCCCCGTCGCGCTCCCCCGCGGCGGCGAGGACGTACTGCAACACGAGGTCGACGCGGTCGTTGTCCATGGGGACGCACCCTACCGCGGCGCGACGCGCCCACGTGACGCGCGATCGCGGGGACCTTAGAGGTAGCCGCGCGCCGGGTCGACGGTGCTGCCGTGGATCATCACCTCGAAGTGCAGGTGCGCGCCGGTGGAGTTGCCGGTGCTGCCCACGAAGCCGATGAGCTGACCCGCGGTCACGCGCTGGCCCTCAGCCACGGCGAAGGACGACTGGTGCGCGTAGAGGGTGGTCATCCCGCCGCCGTGGTCGAGGATGATCGCGTTGCCGTAGCCGCCGTACCAGCTCGCGCGCACGACCGTTCCGCCGCGGCAGGCGTAGATGGGCGTGCCGTAGGCGGCGCCGAAATCGATGCCCGTGTGAAGCCGCCACTCCCCCGAGATCGGGTGCACGCGGTAGCCGTAGGGGTCGGTGACGTAGCCCGCGACCGGGCGCGCCTGGCACGGGCCGGCGGAGTCGATCACGCGCACGGTGATGCTGCGCGCGGGCGAGGGCTGGTCGAGGTCGGTGCCGCCGCGGGTGACCACCCAGCGGTACGGATAGCTCCCGGCGTCGGCGGGCGCGCGGATGCGAAACGGCACCGTGAGCTGAAACCCGGGGCCCACGTCGAGGGGCAGCGCGAGGTTGCCCGCGCCCCAGCGCCCGTCGGTCGCGGGCGCGGCGGCGTTGATGCGGTACGCGGAGTCCCAGACCTCGTCGCCGCAGTTGGCGAAGGTGACGTCGACGCTGGCGCTCTCCGTCGGGTCCATGGTGCTCGGGGCGGTCTGCGCGACGAAGCGCGAGGTGGGGCCCGCGCCGGTGCAGTTGCCCCGCGTGAGCGCCGTGAAGCGCACCTCGGGCGTCGCCTCGCCGACGCGCTCGGCGCGCTTCTGCATCGCCCACGCGAGGGGGTAGCGCCCCGGCGCCGCGGGCGCGACGCCCTCCACCGTGATCGTCACCTCCGCGCCGAACGGGACCTCGTTGGGAAGCTCGACCCGCGCGGTGCCGATGTGCGACTGCCCGCCGGGCAGCGCCGAGGCGAGGGAGTAGCCGGCGTCGCGGGTCCAGGTCTCGGCGCCGCAGTTGGCGAGGGTGACCGTCGACCGCACGGGCTCGCCGACGCCGACGAAGGGCGAGGGGGGCGACTGCCGGCGGAAGCGCGCGGCGGGCCCCGGGACGGTGCAGTCCGCGGAGTTCTGCACGGTGACCTCGCCGCGCGGGGAGTACTGCTGCAGGGTCTCCGCGCCGCCGCGGGCGATGGCCCAGGAGTACGGGTACACGCCGCCCGTGGCGGGCGCCCGCACCTCGAAGGGGATCGTCACGCGGCCGCCCTCGGGCACGTCCGCGGTCAGAGGGACGCGCGCGACGCCGAAGGTTCCTACGGTGCCCGGGGCGGGCACGAGGGCGAACTCTCCCGCCCGCCACGGACCGCCCGAGCAGTTGTCGAAGGTCACGCTGAGCTGCGCGCGGGCGCCCGGGAGCATGGACCCCGGCGGCGTCACCTGCGCCCTGAACTGCGCCGACGCCATGCCCGCCGCGCAGCTCGCGCCGGCGTCGCCCGCGGGGGCGCCTGCGTCCGCCGGGCCCTCGGCGCCGATCGATCCGGCGCACGACGTCGCCAGCGCCCCGAGCGCCCCGAGCGCCCGCTGCCGCCACCGCTCTCCCGTGCTGCCTCGCCGCATCGCTACACCCCTGCACATGGTCGGTGCCTACCAGGTCATCGAGACCGGGCCGTTGCGCTCGGTCTGGTCGCCCACGCCGAGCGCGCCGCCCTCGTTGGTGCCCCAGCACTTCACGCTGCGATCGGCCAGCCGCGCGCACGACGTCGACCCGCCGGACTCCACGCCGACCACCCCCTGGAGGGGGTTCGTCGCGGCCGATCCGGGCGACGCGATGACCGTCGTGAGCGCGGGGCCGCCCTCGTGGACGCGGCCGTTGCCGAGCTCGTAGGCCCGGTTGGTGCCCCAGCAGCGCAGGGTCCGGTCGCTGAGCGAGAGGCAGCTGAACGCCCCGCCCGCGGAGATGGACACCACCGTCGGCGCCTCCGCGGCCGTCGCGTCGGGGCCGCCGTCGATGGTGATCTGCACGTCCATCGCGGCGTCGGCGGACGCGTCCGTGGCGCCGTCGCGCGAGGGGTTCACGTCGCGGCGTCCGCCGGCGTCGCGCGGGCCGCCGTCCCTCGCGGCGTCCGTCGCGGCGTCCATCGCGGCGTCCGTGGGCACGGCGCCGTCGCCGCCGTCAGGGTCCGGCGGGGAGGGCGCGCCCTGGTAGCCGACGATGGGCACCGCCGTGGGGATGCACGCGTGCGCGCAGGGCGCGAAGGTCTCCGGGACGGCCACGCCGAGCTGCCCCCGGTCGTGCCGACCCCAGCAGAGCACGGCGCCGTCCTCGCGCAGCGCGCACGTGTGCTGGCTGCCCGCCGCGAGCGCGGTGACGTTGCGCAGCAGCGACGCGCCGAGCCGCACCCCCTGCGGCCTCGGGACGGGCGACCCCCCGGCGGCGCCCATGCCGAGCTGCCCGTCGTGGTTGGCGCCCCAGCACTGCACCGTCCCCGCGGTGGTGCGCACGCAGGTGTGCGCGTCGCCGACCACCACCTCCGCCGCGTCGCTGACGTCGGGCACGAGCACCGGCGTGCGCGCGCAGGGGATCATCGCCCCGTCGACGGCGCACTGGCTGCCCACGACGGAGACGCCGAGCTGCCCGCGGTCGTTGGCGCCCCAGCAGTAGAGCTGTCCGCCCTCGACGACGGCGCAGGTGTGGCCCTCGCCCGCGGCCAGCGAGGCGACGCCGCGCACGCCGACGACGGCCACGGGGGCGCGGCTCGGCAGGGCTGATCCGCTGCCCAGCTGGCCGCGGCTGTTGCCGCCCCAGCACTGGAGCTCGCCGGTGGTGAGGCGCGCGCAGGCGTGCGACGAGCCGGCGCTGACCGCGTTGGCGCGCGCGAGCCCGACGACCTGGAGCGGGTACATGTGACACGCGACCGCGCGCGTCTGCCCGTTGGAGAGCCGCTCGGGGCACAGGTCGGCGGACTCGTACCCGAGCTGGCTCTCGTCGTTGCGGCCCCAGCACCAGACGCTCTGGTCGCCGAGCACCGCGCAGCCGAAGCGGGCGCCGAGGGAGACGCGGTCGATGCAGCGGCTGCGACCGAGACCGTCGCAGCCCGGCGGCGGACCAGCGTCTTCGGGCACCTCGATGATCGGCGTGACGGTGTTGTCCGCGCACGAGGTGAGCATCGCCAGCGCCGCGCCGAGCCAGGAAGATCTACGAGCGAGCCGCATCGACGGCGACGCTACCAGATCAACCCCGGGGCCATCCGCGAGGACTTCATCGCCTCGAAGGGCCGCCGGGGTCAGCCCGCGGCGAGGGCGACCTCGTCGGCGACGCGCTGGCCCGACTCCACGGCGCCCTCGATGAACCCCATGCACTCGCGGGCGGTCTCGGTGCCCGCCCAGTGCACGCGGCCGATGGGCGCGCGGAGGGCGGCGCCGTGGGTGGAGAGCGTCCCGGTGGGGAAGATCGCGATGGGGCCGCCGCCGCTCCAGCGCTCGGCGCTCCAGTCGGCCTCGGCGTAGGCGACAGGCTTGCGGGCCTCCGGGCCGAAGTACGCCGCGAGGCGATCGATCACGAGCTGCTTGCGCGCCTCGGGGTCGCGCTGGTGCCAGGTGCGCGCGGCCCTGCCGCCGACGAAGGCCAGCATGCACGCGACGGAGCCGTCTTCGGAGCACTGGTCGAAGGTGACGGAGATCGGCCCGTCGGCGCTGGCGGCCTCGCCGGAGAGGCCCTGCGCGCGCCAGAACGGGGTCTCGTAGCGCACGAAGCACTTCACCGCGGAGCCCATGTACGCGCGCTCCATGAGCTGCGTGCGCAGCGACGGCAGCGCGGGCTCGAACTCGATGCGGGCGCCCAGCGCGATGGGCACCGAGACCACCACGCGGCGGGCGCGCCACTCGTCGCCGCGGGCGTCGCGCACGACCACGCCGGCGGCGTCGTGGGTGATGCGGGTGACGGGGCGACCGAGGTGCACGCGGTCTTCGCCGACGGAGGCGCGGAGGGCGGTGCTGATGGCCTGCGCGCCGCCGTGGATGCGCTCGTGCTGGAAGCCCCCTTCGGTGGCGATGAGGCTGTTGAGGCTGCCCGCCGAGCGGATGTACGCGAGCGCGTGCAGCAGCGAGAGCTCGCCGGACTCCGCGCCGAAGATGGTGCGCATCGCGGCGTCCATCACGCCCCGCGCGTCGGCGCTCCACATGACCGTGCGGCGCGCGGCGTCGAGGGTGGTGGCGTCCCACTCGTCGGCGCGCGGGTGCGTCCACGAGGCGTCCCTGGCGAGCCCGCGCGCGAGCCCGTCGAGCCGCCAGATGCCCGCCTGGATCTGGATGAGCTTCCACGGCGCCATCCACGGGATCGTGCCGGTGTACGTCGAGATGCGGCCGCCCACCTCGAGCACCTTCCTCCCCTGGTCGTAGGTGGCGAAGGTGCGCAGGCCGAGCTCCTTGATGAGCGCGTAGATGCGCGGCTGCCCGTGGCCGATCCACTCGCCGCCCCAGTCGACCTCGGCGCCGTCGAGCACGCCGCTCCAGGTGCGGCCGCCGACGCGCTCGCGCGCCTCGAGCACGCGTACGTCGATGCCGCGCTTCTTCAGCTCATGCGCGGCCGTGAGCCCGGAGACGCCTGCACCGATGACGAGACAGTCCGTGTCTTCCATGCGATTGGATCCTCTCGCGCGATGATCGCTCAGTCGCGCGCCCGGAGGGGTGAGGTTCGCGTCCGAGCTCCGCCCGCCGCGGGGAGGTCCACCGTCGCGTCGCGGTGCGATGCCCGCGGCGCAGCGGCGTGGGGTATCGTCCCGGCACCGTTGCCTCTCACGCCCTCCGCCCCATACCGTGTCTTGTATGTCGGCGATGGCCCCGGCGCGCCCGCGGCGGCGGCGCTGACGGCGGCGGGCCTCGAGGTGCGCTTCGCCGCGGACGCCGCGGAGGCCGAGGGCCTCGTGTGCTCGCTCCACCCGGCCGTGGTCGTGCTGGGCCCCGGGCTCGCCGACGACGCGGCGGAAGCGCTCGCCGCGGCCCTCGCGGGGACCCCGGAGGCCGCCCACGTGCCGGTGCAGCGCGCCTCGGCGTCGGACGGCGGGGCGCGCGGCGTCGGGCCGGGCGCCCTCGCGGCGGTGGTGGCGGCGCTGGCGCGGGCGCACGCGGCGGAGGACGCGCTGCGCGACGATCGGGCGGCGAGCAGGAGCGTCGTCGACGCGGCGCTGGACGCGATCGTGTCCATCGACGAGGCGCAGCGCGTGGTGCTCTTCAACCGCGCGGCGGAGGAGATGTTCGGGTGCCGCGCGTCGGAGGTGCTCGGGGCCCCGATCGACCGCTTCATCCCCGAGGCGCTGCGGCCGGGGCACGGCGCGCTCGTCGAGGCCTTCGGGCGGGGTCGCGAGGCCGGCCGGCCGATGGGGGGCCGCGGGCCGCTCACGGCGCTGCGGGCCGACGGCGCGAGCTTCCCCGTGGAGGTGTCCATCTCCAGCGCCGTGGCGGACGGCCGCACCGTCTACACCGCCGTCCTGCGCGACCTGACCGAGCGCTGGCAGGCGGACGAGGCGCGGCGCGCCTCCGAGGGGCGCTACCGGCTGCTCTTCGAGACCATGGTGCACGGCGCCGTGCACCACGACCGCGACGGCAGGATCATCGAGCTCAACCCGGCCGCCGAGCGCATCCTGGGCCGCACGCGCGACGAGCTCCTCGGCCTCGTGTCGGCCGTCATGGTGCAGGGGACGCTGCGCGAGGACGGGAGCCTCTTCCCGGGCGACGAGCACCCGACCTCGGTCGCGCTGCGCACCGGGCGCACGGTGCGGGGCGTGCTGATGCAGGTGTTCAACCCGCGGGCGGGCGAGTACCGGCTGATCAGCATCGACGCGGTGCCGCTCTGCGCGCCCGGCGACCCCCTTCCCTACGAGGCGTACGCCACCTTCGAGGACGTCACCGAGCGGCACCGCGCCCTCACGGAGCTGCGGGCCAGCGAGGCGCGGCTGCGGCTCGCGATGCGCACGGCGAGCATGTTCGCGTTCGACTGGGACGTCGCCAGCGACAGGGTGCTGCGCTCGCCGGACTGCGGGCCGATCCTCGGGCTCGAGGGCGTCGAGGCCACGCACGACACCGGCGCCAATTTCGTCCAGAGGGTGCATCCCGCGGACCGCCCCCGGCTGGGCGACGCGATCGTCGCGCTCACCCCCGCGCAGCCGGACTACGCGCTGCTCTACCGCTTCCGGCGCGGCGACGCGGCGGTGCTCCTCGAGGAGCGGGCGCACGGCTTCTTCGACGCCCAGGGCCGGCTCGCGCGCCTCACCGGGATGACCGCCGACACCAGCGAGCGCGAGCGCAGCGTGCAGGCCCTGCGCGAGAGCGAGCAGCGCTTCCGCGACCTGGCCAACGCGATGCCGCAGCTCGTCTGGACGGCCACCGCGGAGGGCGCGATCGACTACCAGAACTCGCGGGACCGGGAGTTCCGGCCCGCGGCGGCGGCGGCCGACCACTGGTCGTGGCCGGACGTGGTGCACCCGGACGACCTCGCCGAGACGGCGCGGGCCTGGGCCGAGGCGCTCGCCCGCGGCGCGCCCTTCCAGGTCGAGCACCGCATGCAGATGGCCGACGGCTCGTACCGCTGGCACCTGAGCCGCGCCTCGCTCGCGCGCTACCCCGGCGCGGTGACCCGCTGGTTCGGCACGGCGACGGACATCCACGACCGCAAGGTGGCCGAGGAGTCGCTGCGCGAGGCCGACCGCCGCAAGGACGACTTCCTCGCCGTGCTCGGCCACGAGCTGCGCAACCCGCTCACGCCCATCCGCTACGCCGTGCAGATGATGAAGCTCGCCGGGCCGGACGCCGCCGCCCTCGCCCGCTCGCGAGACATCATCGACCGGCAGGTCACCCACATGACCCGGCTCATCGACGACCTGCTGGACGTCTCGCGCATCTCCCGGGCGAAGGTCTCGCTGCGGCGCGAGGTGCTCGACCTCGCGGCCCTGGTCGCCGCGACGGCCACCGACATGGGGCCCGCGGCGGAGAAGGCCCGGCAGCGGGTCGTGGTCGACCTGCCGGCGGCGCCCGTGCTGGTCCTCGGGGACGAGGCCCGGCTGCGGCAGATCGTCATCAACCTCGTGCAGAACGCGATCAATTTCAGCCCGGCGGGCTCCACGATCGGGGTCGGCCTGCGCACCGACGGGGCCGTCGCCGAGGTCGCGGTGCGCGACGACGGCGTGGGCATCGAGCCCGAGTCCTTCGGGATGATCTTCGTGCCCTTCAGCCAGGGCGGCCACGCCACCGCCCAGGGGGCCGGCGGCCTCGGCCTCGGCCTGGCCCTCGTGCGCGGCCTCGCCGAGCTGCACGACGGCGGCGTGCGCGTCGAGAGCCCCGGGCTCGGCCTCGGCGCGACCTTCACCGTGTGGCTGCCCGTGGCGCCCGCGCCCGCGCCCGCCGCACCGGCGCCCGCGCCCGCGCCGCGGGGCGGTACGCACCGCATCCTGATCATCGAGGACAACCCCGACATCGCGGAGACCTTGCGCGCCGTGCTGACGCTGCGCGGGCACTCGGTGACCGTGGCGCCGACCGCGACCGAGGGGCTGCGCCAGGCGCGCGCGCTCTCGCCGCGGGTAGTGATCTGCGACGTGGGCCTGCCGGACCTCTCGGGCTACGAGGTGGCGCGCGCGATACGGGCGGACGAGGGCCTCGCGGCGACGCGGCTCATCGCCGTGACGGGCTTCGGCCAGGAGGACGACCGCCGCCGCGCCCGCGAGGCGGGCTTCGACCACCACCTGACGAAGCCGCCGGACCTGGCCGCCCTCGAGGCCCTGCTGCCGGAGTGACGGCCTACGTTCCACGCGCTGCGGCTGGGCGTCGCTCGGCGGCTCCGGTGCGCTCACGGCTACGGCCCGCGGTGGTGGCGCCCGCCGTGCTGAGGGGTCGCGTCGAGGAGTGACCGGCTGTCCCCGGCGCGGATCAGCTCCCCGCGTCGGCGCACGGACCCATCGAGCGCCACGGCCGGTCGGGCAGGCGCGAGGATGGCGGACCGCAGGTACGGCCCTACGAAGCCGGCGGAGCCTACGGAGGCCCTGAACCAGCGTCACCAGACCCGAGGCCCATGTCCCCTCTGCAGACCGGCGTACTCCCGAAGACACTCCTCGCGAAGAGCCACAAGACGCAGTCGATGCGCGTGGCGCAGGCCGTCGTGGACACCGTCGCCCTCGACGCCGCCGGGGTCTACGCGCGCCTGAAGACGCGCCCCGAGGGGTTGACCGCCGCCGAGGCCGCCGCGCGCCTCGTCGAGCACGGTCAGAACATCCTCGCGAAGGACCAGCGCCCCGGATTCCTCCATCTGCTCTGGCACGCGGTGCTCAACCCGCTGGTGATCCTGCTCGCGGTGCTCGCGACGGTGTCCTTCGCGACGGGGGATGCGCGCGCCGCGACGATGATGCTGCTGATGATCGCGCTGAGCGTCGGGATGAAGCTCATCCAGGAGGCGAGGGCGAACAACGCCGCGGCCAAGCTGAAGGCGATGATCTCGGTGAAGGCGACCGTGCTCCGCGACGGGACGGCGCAGGAGGTCGCGGTCTCGCACCTCGTGCCGGGCGACGTGGTCCACCTCGCGGCCGGCGACATGATCCCGGGCGACGTGCGCGTGGTCCAGGCCAAGGACCTCTTCGTGATCCAGGGGTCGCTCACGGGGGAGAGCTTCCCGGTCGAGAAGTTCGTCGTCGAGAGAAAGGCCGACACGTCGGCGCCGCTCGAGCTCACCAGCGTCGCGTTCCTCGGCACGAGCGTCGGGAGCGGCGCGGCCACGGCGGTGGTCGTGGCGACGGGCAAGGACACCTACCTCGGCGGCATGGCCGAGGCGCTCCAGGAGCACGAGGCGCCGACCGCGTTCGACCGCGGCATCTCGCGCTTCACGGTGCTGATGCTCGGCTTCATGGCGGTGATGGTCCCGCTGGTGTTCGTCATCAACGGACTGACCCGGGGCACCTGGGGGGAGGCCTTCTTCTTCGCCGTGGCGGTGGCCGTGGGCCTGACCCCCGAGATGCTGCCCATGATCGTGACGATCTGCCTCTCCAAGGGCGCCGTCGCGATGGGCAGGAGGAAGGTCATCGTCAAGCGCATCAACGCCATCCAGAACCTCGGCGCGATGAACATCCTGTGCGTGGACAAGACCGGCACGCTCACGCGCGACGAGATCATCCTGGAGCGGCACTGCGACGTCGCGCTGCGCGAAGACGACGACGTGCTCGCGCTCGCGTACCTCAACAGCCATTTCCAGACCGGGCTCAAGAACGTCCTCGACCGCGCGGTGCTGGCGCACGAGGAGAGCCACGTCCACGGCCGCGTCCCCGAGCACATGAAGGTCGACGAGATCCCGTTCGACTTCGAGCGGCGGATCATGTCGGTGGTCGTCCGCACCCCCGAGGGCAACGACCGGATCATCGCGAAGGGCGCGCCCGAGGCGATCTTCCCGAAGTGCGTCCGCTTCCGGCTGCAGGGCGAGCTCCTGCCGATGGACCATCCCCACATCGAGCAATTGAAGAAGGAGTACGAGCGCCTGAGCGCCGAGGGGTTCCGCGTGCTGGCGATCGCCACGAAGGACGGGCCACCGCACGGGGTCGTCGCCGCGCACGCCACGCCCTACGGCAAGGCCGACGAGTGCGAGCTCATCCTGGAGGGCTACGTCGCGTTCCTCGACCCGCCGAAGGAGAGCGCCCGCGCCGCGATCGCCGCGCTCGAGCGCCACGGCGTGGCCGTGAAGGTGATCACCGGCGACAACGAGCTCGTGGCCTGCAACGTCTGCAAGCAGGTCGGGCTCGGCACCGATCGCGTGCTCCTGGGCGACGCGGTGGAGAAGATGTCCGACGAGGAGCTCGCCGAGGCCGCCGGGGACGTCGTCGTGTTCGCGCGCGTCTCCCCGGCGCACAAGCAGCGGATCATCAAGGCGCTCCAGTCGCGCCACCACACGGTCGGCTTCATGGGCGACGGCATCAACGACGCGCCCGCGCTCCACGCCGCCGACGTCGGGATCAGCGTCGACACCGCGGTGGACATCGCCAAGGAGTCCGCCGACATGATCCTGCTGGAGAAGTCGCTGCTCGTGCTCGACGAGGGCGTGATCGAGGGCCGCAAGGTCTTCGCGAACATCATCAAGTACGTGCGCATGGGCGCGTCGAGCAACTTCGGCAACATGTTCAGCGTGCTCGGGGCGAGCGTGTTCGTGCCCTTCCTCCCGATGCGGCCGATCCAGATCCTCGCCAACAACCTGCTCTACGACATCGGCCAGGCGGCGATCCCGACGGACCGGGTCGACGACGAGCGCGTGCAGGCGCCGCACGCGTGGGACATCAAGGAGCTCACCCGCTTCATCCTCTTCATCGGGCCGTGCTCGTCGATCTTCGACTACTCGACCTTCTTCCTGATGCTCTACGTCTTCCGGTGCTGGGACGTCTCGACCCCGGCGGCCGCCGCGCACAGCCAGAGCCTCTTCCAGACCGGCTGGTTCGTGGAGAGCCTCCTCACGCAGACGCTCATCATCCACATCATTCGCACCAACAAGATCCCCTTCCTCCAGAGCCGGCCGTCGACCGCGCTGCTGGTGATGAGCGGGCTGATCATGGCGATCGGCGTCGCGCTGCCGTTCACGCCCCTCGGCCGCTACCTCGGGTTCACGCGGCTGCCGATGCTCTACTGGCCTTACATCGGCCTGACGCTGCTCTGCTATGTGCTGCTCACGCAGACGGTGAAGGCCCTGCTCCTGCGGCGCGGGTGGATCTGACGGCCGTGGCACGATGAGCGTCATGGACACCATCCACCGCTCCGAGGTCGCACAGCTCACGGCGGTGATCGCTCGCCCGCCGACGCAGGTGTCGATCGTCGGGGTGAGCGGGCCGGGGGGCGTGGGCAAGTCGTTCTTCATCGACGACGCGCTGGCCGCGGCCGAGCCCGAGGCGATGGGCTACCTGCGGCTGCGGGTCGACGGCTCCAACCGCGCCTCGGTGGGGGACTTCTTCGCGCTGCTCGACCAGCTCATGCCGCGCAGCCTGGAGGCCCCGGCGCGCCCCGAGGCGGACTACTTCCCCCAGGTGCGCCGCGTGGCGGCCGCGCACCGCGCCCTCCTCGACGAGGTGACCGAGGAGCTGGGGAGCGCCCGGGACGACGTGAAGAAGGTCGCCGTGGCGCTGCTGCGAGCGGGCCACCGGCTCAACGAGACGGTGCCCAGGACCCGCGGCTACCTCGACGTGAGGGCCATCGGGCTCTCCGAGACCAACGTGAGCGCGACGCTCGACGCGGCGTGGGACCTGCTCGAGACCCTCGCTCCGCTGCGGCAGTCGACGCGGCTGCCCGGTCCGCTGCGCGACCTGCTGGGCGTGACCTTCCAGAACCGGGTGCGCGGCGACCTCTACGGGGTCACCGCCGACGCGATGCTCACGGACCTCTCGGCGGCGCTGCGCGGCTACCGCAAGGACGACTGGCACCGCATCACGCACGACCCCATCGGACCGCACACCAACGACCTGCTGCTGGTCGTCGACGACTTCGAGGCGCTGGCGCCGACGCTGGAGGAGTTCCTGGTGGGGGCGCTGATTCCCAGGCTGGCGAGGGCGCCCTTCAAGACGGTGCTGGTGATCGCCGGGCGCGACGACCTCGACGCGATGAGCCCCTCGTGGGCGCAGCACTGCCAGCGCTACGTCGCCGCGCAGGTGCGCCTCGCGCCCTTCGACCGGGCCACGGCGCTCGCCATGCTGGAGCGCGCGGAGGTGCCGCCGGAGCGACGCGAGGCCCTCTTCGAGGCCACGCAGGGCTTCCCCTATCTCCTCAGCCTGGTGCTCGACGAGGCGGGTCGCGAGGGGGCCGACTCGGCGCTGTTCCTGAAGAAGTTCCACGACCGCACGACGCGGTGGATGACCCCGACGGAGCAGGGCTGGTTCGTGCGCGTCTGCTACCTCGACGTGGTCAACGAGGACACCCTCGCTCGCCTCTTCCCCGAGGAGCTCGTGGCCCCGGTGCAGGACTGGTTCGAGCGCGAGCCCTCCATCCGCGACCCGGCGGCGGAGGCCTTCCGGGTGCGCCCGCTGATCCGCGACAAGGTGCTGCGCTACCAGGCGCTGCGCTCGCCGCAGAAGCACCGCGAGCTCGTCGCGAAGGCCGCGGGTTCGGCCGAGGCGTAGGTTCAAGCCGATGCGCGCATGGAGGAGCCGTCGACGGACCTCCGTTGCGGCTACAGCCCGACCACGGGCGTCGGGACGAGCCTGCGCTCGGTGGTGCCGTCGCCGAGCTGTCCCTCCTCGTTGTTGCCCCAGCAGAGCACCTGGCCGTTGGTGCGGCGCGCGCAGGTGTGGCTGAGCCCCGCGACGACCTCGGTCGCGTCGGGGAGGTTCAGCGTGGGTGTGGGCACGAGCGCATCGGTGCGCGAGCCGTCGCCGAACTGGCCGACCCCGTTGCTGCCCCAGCAGAACACCTGTCCCCCCGCGACGCGCGCGCAGGTGTGGTTGGCCCCGGCCGCGATGCCCGCGGCGTCGGTGAGGGCGCGCACGCTCGTCGCCTGCGAGCGCAGCGAGCGCGTGCCGTCGCCGAGCTGGCCGTTGGCGTTGAAGCCCCAGCAGCGCACCTCCCCGGTGCTGCGACGCGCGCAGGTGTGGGCCTGACCCGCGGTGATCTCCTCCACGCTGTTGAGCATGAAGACGGGGCTCGGCTCGGGGCTCCGGAGCACCTCGGTGAGGCCGTTGCCGAGCTGCCCCTCGAAGTTGCGGCCCCAGCACAGGACCAGGCCGGTGCGCGAGCTCGAGCGCGAGCACGTGTGGCCGAGGCCCGCCGCGAGCTGCAAGGAGTCGTTGGGGACGCCGGTCACGACGGGGATCAGGCTGGTGCCGCCGGTGGCGAAACGGCCGAGCTCCCCCGAGCCGTTCGACCCCCAGCACCACACCTGCCCGCTTCGGCGGCGGGCGCAGGTGTGGTTGCGGCCGGCGGCGACCTCCACCACCTCCGTGATGTTGCGCACCAGCGCGGGCGTGGGGCGATTGCCCCTCCGTCCGTCGCCAAGCTCGCCGCTCTGGCCGTTGCCCCAGCAGAGCACCTGCCCGTCGCGGCGCACCGCGCAGGAGTGCTCCTCGCCCGCGGCGATGGCGACGGCGTCGGTCACGCCCGTCACGGCGACGGGGGAGGGGCGACGGGGCTCCCGCGAGCCATCACCGAGCTGCCCGCCGCGGTTGGAACCCCAGCACACGACGACCCCGGAGGAGCGCAGCGCGCAGGTGTGCGATCCGCCCGCGGCGAGGCCCACGATGTCCGTGGGGATGGGCACGTCGAGCGCGGCAGGCACATCGGGGGTGACGAAGACGTCGGTCGCGGCGGGGGTGTCGACGACAGGGGTGTCGACGGCGGGCGCGTCGAGGGGAGCGGCATCGGGGAGCTGGTCGGCGGCCTCGCCTCGGAGCGACGTGCGCGCCCCGCAGGCGGTCAGGGAGAGCGCGACGCCGATCGTGGTGAGGCGGGCCAGCAACGAGAGGCGAGGTGTGTCCATGCGGGGTTTCTCGCGGGTCTAACAGAAGGGCAACGGGGCGGACAGTCGGGGTCCTGCGGGGCCCCTACGATCCCTCGCGCCACCGGCCTCCTGCGACGATCCCCTCGCGCTGCCGCCCCCTCCTCCGGCACACTCCATGGAACACCCCACCCCATGACGCACCCGATCGCCCACGACCTCCGCCCCTTCCGCCTCGCCGCCGCGGCCGCGCTGTCAACCTGGTTGGCGCTGCCCGGGTGCAACCGCCCCACCCCGGAGCCCTCGCGCCCGACCCCATCGGCCTCCGCGGACGCTGCGACGGCGCATCCGGCGACGCCCGCGCCCGCCGGGGCGACCGGCGCCGTCGAGGGCTTCGTGCGCCTCACCGGGAGCGTTCCTGCGCCGCAGCCCGTGGTCATCGACAATGATGTCTCCCGGATGCGCGGCTGCGCCGAGAGCGCCCGCGGCTACTACGCCAACCCCTTCGGCATCACCGCGCCGGGTCTTCTGCCCGAGGCGCTCGTCACCGTCGACGCGCACTCCACCACGCCGCCCCGGCCGCGCCGTCGCCACGTCACCTTCCACGACTGCTCCATCGAGCCGCGCATCATGGCGATGAGCCTCAACGACGTGCTGGTGCTGCACGCCTCGACGGACGCCCACCACCTCACCAAGGTCGACGGCATGGGCGCCACCATCGCCCAGATGCTCATGCCCAACGAGGATCAGGAGAAGCACCTGAGCCGCCCCGGCCGGTACATCATCCACTCGGTGCTCTTCCCGCGGTGGATGCAGACCCCGCTCGTGGTCACGCCCAACTGGTTCTATGACCAGACCGATCGCGAGGGGCACTACCGGGTCGAGGGACTCCCCGTCGGCACCCACACCATGCACGCCTGGTTTCCCGGCGTAGGCCCCGTCGACGCCACCGTCACCGTCACCGCGGGCGCCACCGCCCGGCAGGACTTCGCGCTCTCCCCGCTGCCCCCCTCCGCCGTGCGACCGCCGGGCCCCCCGGCCGACGCGGGGCCCATCATCCCGTAGCGAAGCCCCGCGGCGGCGCTCAGGGAGCGACCACCGCCACGTCGAGGGTGTAGTCGCCCCCGCGGCCGAAGCCGCAGCCCTGCACCACGAGGTAGTAGGTTCCGGCGTCGAGGGTGACGTCCACCTGCGAGGCCTGGCCGACGTTGTCGTCGTTGCAGCCGTTGGCCACCGGGCGGCCCGGGCAGCTCGATCCGGAGTTCACCGTGAGGATGGTGTCGAAGCCCGAGCCGAGGGTGTTGGCGATCACCCGGCTCCGCGAGGGCAGCGTGATCTGGAAGTACACCGCCCGGCCGCCCGCGCAGCCGAGGCCCCCGCAGGGAGGCGCGGCGATCACCTGCCGGGCGCTCGAGGAGTTGCCGCGGAAGATTCCCCCGGTGGCCGGGACGGTGCGCCGGGTGTCGCAGGTCTCGTTGCCCGACACCGCCGTCGCCGCCGCCGAGGGGACCGTGAGGTACAGCGCGCTGACGTTGCCCGACATCGCCTCGGTGCCGGCCACGAGGCTGTACGCCTGCCCCGGCGTCAGCCCCTGGAACCTCCGCCACACGCTCGCCGCAGGGCCGGTGCAGCCGCCCACCCCGTCGCCGCCGCAGGGCGACTGGAGGGTGTAGCCCACCCGTGATCCGCTGGGGCCCGAGACGTTCACCAGCACGTCCGAGCCCATACCCGGTGCGGTAAAGCCGAACACCGCGTCGGCGCGCGAGGTGGTGAAGCAGCTCAGCGCCGCGGAGCCTGCGGTGAGCCCGGCGACATCCGCCTGCGAGGGCGTCGACGGGGAGAGCGGGAGGCCGGGGCAGGTGTCGGCCCGACCGGGCAGCGTCGGGGCGGCGGTGGTCAGCGAGGTGACGAGCGTGCGGCCCGCGGCGCCCGCGCTGCGGTGCTCGACGACGGCGTAGTAGGTGCCGGGCTGCTGGTTGCGGATGATCCTCCGGGCGGGGTTGCCGGTGACGCAGCCGGGCACGGCGCTCATGCGGACGCCGCAGGTGGACTCCACCGCGAGGGCGACATCGCCGGAGCCGGTGGCGCTCACGGAGAGGGTCACGTCTCGCGCCGTGGTGAGGGTGTACGAGAACACCGAGTCGACCCAGCCCGCGGAGCTGCCGTTGGAGCCGCAGGAGGTGCCGTGGTCGGCCTCCCCGGCGAAGCCCGCGGTGGAGAGCGAGACGGGCACGCCGTCGGGGGTGACCACCACGCCAGGGCACACGTCGCCGCGGGAGCGCGGGCGCGCCGGGGTGATCATGGCCTGGACGATCGCCGGGCTGCCTCGCATGGCGGAGACCGTGACGGCGTAGGTGCCGGGGCCGAGGGTGCTGGCGCGCAGGGTGGCCACGCCGCCGGAGCTCGAGGCGCTGCTGTTGGAGCAGCGGAGCTCTTCCGAGCGCTGGCCGCACCCGGCGGCGGGGCTGAGGGTGAGCACCACCGCGTCGCCTCCGGTGGGCCTCGCGGTGACGACCACGTCGCTCGGGGTGGTGATGGTGAGCGGCACCACGCCGTCGGGGCCGGCGGCCGTCATGGTCCCCTCGCAGCTCGCGGGCAGGCCGGTGGTGAGCCCGCCGAAGGTCACCGCGTGGGGTGCGCCGTCGGAGAGGTTGGCGCAGGTGCCGGGGAAGCTCGCGGGACAGCGGTCCGTCAGCCCGTTGGGGCAGGACGGAGGGGCGTCCACGGGAGGGGCGTCCACGGAGGGGGCGTCAACGGAAGGAAGGTCGGCGGAGGGGAGGTCCTCGGCAGGGGCGTCCGGGGTCGCAGGGAGGTCGAGGGGAGCGGGCGCGTCGATGGGGAGTTCGGAGGGGGGACCCGCGTCGGTGCCGGAGTCGAGCAGGGGCTCGTCGGAGGGGAAGGCGTCAGACCCTTCGGGCAGGTCGGGGGTGGCCTTCGCGTCGAGGGGCCCGTCCCCGTCGGGGCGGGTCTCGCCGTCGTCGGGAAGGGCTCCATCGGCGGCTCCGTCGGGGCCGAAGGCGTCCTCGCCAGCGTCGACCGGAGGCAACACGAGCAGCGTGGAGCCGCAGGCGCTCAGCGAGCCGACCAGCAAACCCAGGACCCACCCACGCCATGGAAGCATCGGCCATCTCCTCGCGCGCCGCCTTCGAGAAACCTTCGACGCCCTATGTACACCGGAACTCCCCGCCGGGAGATGAGGCGCGGAGGTCGCGGCGGACGGCGCTCAGGGCTACGCTGCGCCCCGTGAATGCTAGCGAGACCTCGGTTCTGGTGGTGGAGGACGATCGGTCGAACCTTGAATCCCTGGAGCGGCTGCTCTCCAGGGAGGGGTACCGGGTGTCCACGGCGCCGGACGCCAAGACCGCGCTCGACATGCTGCGGCGCCAGCGGGTGGAGGTGCTGGTCACCGACCTGATGATGCCCGGGGCCTCGGGCATCGACCTGCTGAAGGCCGTGAAGACCGTGGCGCCGGAGACGGAGGTCATCGTGATGACCGCGTACGGCACCGTGGAGACCGCGGTGGAGGCGATGCGCGGCGGCGCGTACGACTTCGTCGAGAAGCCCCTGAAGCGGGTGCAGATCGTGAAGAGCGTGGCCAAGGCCGCGGAGAAGGCCTCGCTGGTGGCCGAGAACCGGGTGCTGCGGGAGGAGATCTCCGCGCTGCGAAAGAGGGAGATCATCGGCACGTCGCCCGCGCTGCGGCAGGTGCTGGAGGTGGCCGGGCAGGCGGCGCCCTCCATGGCGACGGTGCTCATCCTCGGCGAGTCGGGCACCGGCAAGGAGCTGCTGGCCCGCTACGTCCATGCGCGCTCGGGCCGGGCGGCGGCGCCCTTCATCGCGGTCAACTGCGCGGCGATCCCGGAGAGCATTTTGGAGGCGGAGCTGTTCGGCTATGAGCGCGGGGCCTTCACCGGGGCGGTGGCCAAGCGCGACGGTCGCTTCGCGCAGGCCCGCGGGGGGACGCTCTTCCTCGACGAGATCGGCGAGCTCTCCCCAGCGGTGCAGGTGAAGCTGCTGAGGGTGCTCCAGGAGGGCGAGTACGAGCCCCTCGGGGGGCGCACGCAGCGGGCGGACGTGCGCGTCGTGGCGGCCACCAACCGCGACCTCTCCCTGGAGGTGGGCGCCAACCGCTTCCGGGAGGACCTCTTCTACCGGCTCAACGTCATCGCCATCACGGCGCCTCCGCTGCGGGCCCGCCCCGCGGACGTGCCGATGCTGGTCGAGCACTTCCTGAGGGTGTTCGGGCAGCGCAACGGCAAGGGGCCCTTCACGGTGTCGCCCGCGGCGATGGAGAAGCTCACCCGGTATACCTGGCCGGGTAACGTGCGCGAGCTGGAGAACACCATCGAGCGCGCGGTGGTGCTCTCCCGAAGCGGAACCCTCGACGTGGGGGACTTCCCGAAGAGCGTGGTGGAGAGCGAGCAGGCGCGCTCGGAGCTGGTGGTCCCCATCGGTACGCCGCTGGAGGAGATCGAGCGGATGGTGATCCGGGAGACGCTGCGGGTGACCCACGGGGACAAGCGGCTCACGGCGCAGTTGCTGGGCATCGCGACGCGCACCATCTACCGGCGGCTCGCCGAGGAGCGCGACGGCTCGGCGGCGGGCGAGGAGATCGAAGGGGACGACGAGCCGGTGTGAGCGGGCCTTAGATCGGTTCCCGCTCGGATCTGGGCCGCCCACGTCCCAAGCTCGAGTGAGAACCGCTCTATGGGCGGAGGGTGACGCCGAGGGCGAGGGCGTCGGCCTCGGTCAGGATGGCGCGAGAGAGGTCGGTGCTGCTGAAGTCGGTACTGGAAAGGTCGACACCGATGAGGATGGTGCGGTCCATCGCACACCTCTCGAACGTGGCTCCGTCGACGTAGGCGCCTCTCAGGTCGGCGCCGGAAAAGTCACTCCCGAACAGGCGCGCTCTCCCGAAGTCGGAATCTCTCAGGTCGGCGCCGCAGAACGATGTCTCGAGGAGATGTTCGCCGTACAGCTCGATTCCCCTCAACGAAGTGCCGGAGACATCGAGGCCGGAGAGATCGGTCTCGTCGGCGACCCTGGCGAGGAGATCATCCGGGCATCCGGTGAGCGCGGTGCGCGGCTGGACCACGTCGAAGACGAACTCCCGACCCAGCTCCGCCCGGATGCGGCCCCATGCCTGGAGGTACCACGGTCCCAACGCTGCGCTTCCCAACGGCAGGCGACCCTTGCGGTCCGGGGCGGTGAGCGAGGAGAGCGCGAAGCATGCCGCCAGCGATTTCGCGACCACCAGCGAGTGGCCCTGGCCGGTCGCCTGCGCCGCCGCGACGGTTGCCTCCAGCGCCTGATCCTTGACGAGTCGAGCGAAGATCGCGAGCAGTCGATCGAGCAGCTCCGCGGAGCGGTCCCTTCGGCGACGTCCGTTGGCGAACGCGGACCAGTCGGGCAGCATCTCCGCGAGCAGGGCGAGCAGCGGCTCGTCGAGGTCGATCAGGGACACGGCGGCGACCCAGACGGAGGTGGCCTCCCTGGTCTCCAGCACGAACTCCGTCGGGGAGTGCTCGGCCCGCTGGAGGATCGTCGCCACGCGCGACGCGAGGTACTCGGCGGTCAGCTCGTCGCTGAAGGCCTGATGGACGAAGTCCCCGCCGGGGCTGCCACCCAGGAGAAACGATCGGCCGAAGGCACTCACCACCGCGGTGGATGCATCGAGTCCGAGCTGCTTCTCCCAGAGCGTCTGTTGTCCTTCATCCGCGATCGCGGCGCGCTTCAGGACGGCCAGACGGCGGAGAACGTCACGCGCCATAGCGATCGGGACCTTCGCGTTCCGGGCGACCTCCGCACAGGCGCCGTCCAGCACCTCACGGATCACCTCCGCTCTCTTCCGGATGCTGGAGGGCTTTGGCAGCCGGCGGCCGTGGGCGTGCAGGTTGGCCAGGAGGGACAGGCCGAAGGGCAACCGAACGAGGCCGCTCAACGCGTCTCCGAGCTCGTCGGGCGCATCGCCGGGGGCGTCGAGGTAGTGACTCGCGTCGAAGCCCCGCGCGTAGCCGGGGGTGAGGTCGAGCGCCTCGCGCCACCTCGCGCACCAGCGCTCCACCCGGTCGCGATCGAGGGGCTCCAACTCGATCACCCGGTGGTTCCGCCACAGCGAGGACCCGAATCTCCGGCGCGCCGTGACGACGATGCGGGCGAAGGTCCCGTCCCGGAGACCCGAGAGGAGCGTCCGCAGGGTGGCCGAGCGAATCGGGAGGTCGTCGATGCCGTCGATGATCGCGACCACGTGGCCGTGACGCTGCAACTGCCGGGACCCGACACCGAGGGCCGAGGTCAGGATGCTGTCGATCGTGCTCGCTGGATCGGTGAAGTGTGAGAGCGAAGCCCGGTCCAACCAGATCGGCAGCAGGTCACTCGCACCGGCGAGCGAGGCCGCCAGCGCTGCGGCGATCGCGCTCTTGCCGCTCCCTGGCACTCCCGCGATGACCGTGACCTCCACAGAGCCGATAGCCTCGCGCGCAGCCTCCATCGCGTCGCCGACGATCGCGCCCTGCTCCGTGGTCGCCCTCGCCCGCTCGCCCGGCCGTCCGTCCAGGTCGACCACCCTCGCCGCGGGGGGCACGAACACCTGCCCCAGCGTCACCGGCAGGTCCGCCCACAGCCGCTGATCCAACAGCGACCGCGCCCGCTCGCGGATCGCCCGCTCCTGCTCCGGCGGGAGCGCTCGGAAGCTCCGCGGCAGCACCTTCGCCAGCGCGCGAAACACCTTGTCCCCATCCGCGAAGGCCATCAGCCCTCGCACGCTCGCCCGGGCCTCCTCGTCGTCGACCGCCATCCGCAGCAGCTCGTCGGCCTCCTCCGACCCGCGAGAGGCCAGCTCCCCCAGGCTGCGCACCTCGATGTGCCGCTCGACCAGCCCCCGCGCCGCGTCGGCGTCCGCCCCCTTCGCCAGCGTCTCCAGGCCCTCTCGCACCGTCGCCGCGTGCCTCACCAGCGTCGCGAGGTCGCGGCGCACCTGCGCGACCAGCTCGGGCGGCGCGTTCACCGTCGGCTCTTCTGGGCTCGGAGCGCGTCCGCCCAGATCGGGTTGATCGTGTACCCCTTCGGGTCACCCGGAATCGGCGACAGCATCACGAAGCGCAGGGGGTTGTCCCCCAGCACGTCGTCGAGCGTCACCTGGAAGGCCCCCGCCTCGATCGCCCGCTCGATCGGCGGGATCAGGTGCATCGTCGCCGCGCTCTGCCGCCACTGCGAGAGCCGGTGCCGGTAGAAGCCGCGCAGGTCGTCGCGAGAGAGCCTCGCGCCCTCCTCGGGCAGGTTGTGCGTCACCAGCCCGTGGCACTCCCGGAGGAAGACGCCCACGCGCCCGTCGGCCGTCCCGATGAGCGCATCGAGCACGTCGTCGTCGAAGACCCCGCGACCCTCCAGGTAGACCTCGACGTGCCGCTGATAGATCTCGCGGAGGTTGTTCTCCTCCATGAACCCGATCTCGACCAGGGGCTGGAAGTCCTTGTCGCGCTCGCAGAAGACCGCCTCGCGCAGCGTCACCAGCACCGCCGCGCGGGAGTGCGCGGCGATCGGTCGCAGGTGATCGAGGAAGCGCTGGCTGGGCTCCGACCCCTCGCGACCCTCGCGGTCGAGCAGGTCGATGTCGTCGACGAAGAGGAGCGTGCGCCGGTCGGCGTCGAACTGCGCGAGGTCGTCGAGCACCTCGCAGATCATGTCGACGATCTCCGGATCACCCGGCGTTCGCACCGTCGTCCGGGTGCTGTGCCCGCTGCGCTCCTCCGCGCGGGTGCCGTGGCGCGCGGTCAGACCGGCGGACGCATCCTTCGACGCCTCGACCTCGCTCGCCGAGGTCTTCACCCGGGCGCCCGACTTCGCCCCCAGTCCGACGCGAAACTCCACGACGTCTTCCTGCTGCGAGGAGGCGCCCGAGCTCTCCTCGTCGGCCCGCTCGGCATAGGCGCCGGTGATCCGCTGCAGCCGCTCCTCGTGCCTGTCGCGCGCCTTCTCGAAGGCGGGCCGCGAGCGCTCGGGAACGTTCTTCCTGTCCTTCAACGACCGGAACACCGCGTGGAACACCTGCACCAGCGCGCGCCGGGGCGATCCGAGGTTGTTCGCGTTGATGACGACCCGCTGGTACCGCGGCTCGTGGGCCTCCAGCTGCTTGAGGAGCACCTGGACGAAGTGGCTCTTCCCGCTGCGCGTCGGCCCGGAGACCGCGAGCATCGACTCCGTCGGGGGACAGCCCTTGAGCTTCGCCAGGCCGGTGCGCAGCTCGCGCGCCCGATTGCAGAAGAGCTTCTCCGCCAGGTCGAGCGACGGGGGATTGTGGTTGAAGACATTGAGCCAGTCGGAAGCCATCGCCGCGATCATCGTCCCCCACGCGGAGCCGCTTCAAGTTCGAGGCACGCGCTGACGACTGTCCTACGGCGCCGCCGCGGGCGCCGGTCGGGCCGCGGGCGCCGGTCGGGCCGCGGGCGCCGGTCGGGCCGCGGGCGCCGGTCGGGGGAGCACCCGCTGGTTGGCTCCTGCGGGCGCCGGGGTGGCCGCCACGGCGGGCCTCGCGCCCTCGTCCTGGTGGATGGAGTAGCGCACCAGCGCGCGCAGCACCTCGTTGCGCTGCACGTTGCCGACGAGGGTCTTGATGTCCTCGTAGAGCGACGGGTCGACCAGCAGCGCCCCGAGGGTGCCGCGGCCCGCGCGGATGTCCGTCATGAGCGCGTTGGTCTGCGAGGAGAGCTGGTTCACGTTGGCCAGGGCCTGCGAGAGGTCGGTGCCGTAGATGACCTGGTGAAGGCCGCCGTTGCCGGTGCGCACGTCGCGGGTGATGGCGCCCACCTCGTCGGCCGCGGCGGCGAGCCGCTGCACCATCTGGCCGCCCTGGCGGTCGTAGATGAGGGCGTGCAGCAGCCCGTTGCCGTGGCGGGCGTCGCGCATCAGGCCGTCGACGTTGTCCATGGTGCTGGAGGCGCGGGTGGCGGTGGACTGCACCGAGGCCAGCGTGGCGTCGATGCGACGGGCCATGGGCTCGCTGGTGAGCATGTCGTGGGCGGGGCCGGGGCCCACGGCGATCTGGTGGGTGATGGCGCTGAGGTCGTGCAGGGCCGCCTGGAGGTCCGCGGTGGTCTGCGGCGCGGCGAGGGTGGCCGTGAGCCGCGAGATGTCCTCCAGCACGGTGTTGACCCGCACCGCCGCCTGCGACGCGGCCCGCAGCGCGCCGGCCATGTCGTCGGACTCCTCGGAGACGATGGTCGCCCCGGAGGCCATGGCGCGGCCCGCGGCGGTGCCCATGGTGATGTCCAGGGCCTTGTCGCCGAGGAGGCCCTTGCTGACGATGCTCACCCGGCTGTCCGAGCGCACTCGCTGGAGCTGCTCGGCGATCATGGTGAAGTACACGTGGATGAGCCGGTCGCGGTCGCTGTCGCCGAAGGTGATGGTCTCGACCTGGCCCACGTCGAGGCCGCCCATTCGCACCGGAGAGCCGACCTTGAGGCCCGCCACGTCGCGGAAGGTCGCGTGCAGCGTCGCGTGCCGCTGGAACATGTGCCGCTCGTCGCCCACCAGGAAGATGAGCACGCCGGCGACCACGAGGCCGAGGAGGAGGAAGATGCCGACCTTGACGTTCCTGACCATGGTGGGTGTCGCTCGCGGAGGGGATTGGAGGGAGAGTTAAGGAAAGGAGTTGAGGCGCTCGTCCGTGGGTCGTCGGCGGGCCGCGCTACTGGGAGCGGGCCATGAGCGCGGCCATGTCCTCGTCTTCGGGCGCCTGACCCGTGACGAAGTTGTGCACCATCGGGTTGTCGGTGTTGCGGAAGTCCTCCACCGAGCCGCTGGCGACGATGCGGCCCTTGTGCACCATCGCGAGGCGGTTGGACACGGCGAAGGCCGTCTTCATGTCGTGCGTGACCACCACGCTGGTGACGCTGAGCGCCGCCTTGAGCGAGACGATCACGTTGTTGATGCGGGTGGTGTTGATCGGGTCGAGGCCGGTGGTGGGCTCGTCGTAGAGCAGCACCTCGGGGCGTAGCGCGATGGTGCGCGCCAGGCCCACGCGCTTGCGCATGCCGCCGGAGAGGTCGGCGGGGTTCATCGCCTCGATGCCGGGCAGGCCCACCAGGGAGAGGGCCCAGTCGACGCGCTCGGAGATCTCCGACTCGTTCATGTGGAAGTGCTCGCGCAGCCCGTAGGCGACGTTCTCCCTCACGCTCAGCGAGTCGAAGAGCGCCGCCCCCTGGAACACCATCCCGATGCGCTGCCGCACCCTGGCCAGCTCGGCGGGCCTCATGCCGACGATGCTCTTGCCGTCGAAGACGATGTCCCCCCGGTCGGGCTTGAGCAGCCCGATGAGCATCTTGAGCATCACGCTCTTGCCCACCCCGGAGCCGCCGAGGATCGTGAGGGCCTCGCCCTGCTCGATGGACAGGTTGAGGCCGGTGTAGATCACCTTCGGGCCGAAGGCCTTGTCTACGCCTTGAAATTCAATCAGAGCCATGTCGTCGTAGGGGCGCAAGGTGCACCGCGACCGGGCGCTTGGCAACGGCCGCCTCTCCCCCCCCCCGGGGGGGCGCGCGCCGCGCTCACCGCCTCGGGCGGACCCCGCGCCGGTGCAGGTGCTGGCCCGCCGCGTCGGCCATCGCGGTGTAGCGGGCGTGTAGCTCCGCGAGCGCGTCGTCCTCGAGCTCCTCCAGGTCGAGCATCGCGTTGTCGGCCTCGGAGACCGCGCGGATCAGCTCGTCCAGCTTCAGGTGCATCGCCTCGCTGTCGCGGTTCTGGGTGTTCTGGATGAGGAACACCATCAGGAAGGTGATGATGGTGGTGCTGGTGTTGATCACCAGCTGCCAGGTGTCGCTGAAGTGGAAGAGCGGCCCCGACGCCGCCCAGGCGACGATCACGACCACCGCCAGGAGGAAGGTCGCCGGGCGGCCGGCGAGGTGCGAGGCCCTCCTCGCGAAGGCCGTGAAGCGCGAGACCGGGTGCCTCGGCTTCGGTGGGCTCTCGCCCCGCGGCCCTTCGCGAGAGGCCCGGGGGGTCACTTCTTCGAGGCCTCGCCGTAGCGAGCCAGCAGGTCGGCCATGTCCTGCGCGTGCTCCTCTTCTTTGGCGAGGATGCCCTCCAGCATGCGCCGCGTGGTCGGGTCGCTGTCGCCGATGTACCGGATGATCTCGCTGTACGACTCGATGGCCACGCGCTCGGCGACCAGGTCTTCGCGGATCATGTCCTTCAGCGACTCGCCCTCGACGTACTCCGAGTGCGAGCGGGAGAGCATCCCCTCGGGGTTGAGGTCGGGCGCGCCGTTGAGCTGCGTGATGCGCATCGCGATCTCGTCGGCGTGCACCTGCTCCTCGGTGGCGTGCACCAGGAACTCCGCGGCCACCGAGCTGGCCTCCAGCCCGGAGGCCATGAAGTAGTGACGCTTGTAGCGCAGCACGCAGACGATCTCCGTCGCCAGCGCCACGTTGAGCAGCTTGATCACGTTCTCGCGGTCGCCGCGGTAGTTCTCGACCACGGCGCCGTTCTCGATGTGCCTGCGGGCGCGCTTGCGCAGCTCGCGGACGTCGGTGAGGAAGGGATCTTTGGGGGCGTTGCTCATGGTGGGGATCCTCGTCGGTGGAGCGCTCGATGGCGCCTTCGTTGGAGCTGACGGGGCATGGGCTCTGCGAAGGGCGTTCCACGAGAGGGATGCGCGAGAAACACGGGGCTTCGCGCGCTCGGCGCGGTGGCAGGAGCGCTTACCCACTGTGGCCGCGAGGTACAGCCCTCCGCGGCGTCGTGGCAGCTTTGCCCAGGGTGCTGCGCTTCAGTTCACCGACGGGGTCAGAGCGCCCGCCCCTGGGCGCCGTCGACCGGGACGCAGGCGCCGGTCATCCAGCTCGCGCGGGCGGAGCACAGGAAGGTCACCACGTCGGCCACCTCCTCGGGCGTGCCGAAGCGCCCCATGGGGAGCTCGTCGCGCTGCATCTTCTCGATGCGCTCGGGGTCGGACTTCGCCCGCCGGTCCCACGACCCCCCGGGGAACATCACCGACCCCGGCGCCACGCTGTTCACCCGGATGTGGTGCCTCGCGAGGCTCACGGACATCTCCTTGGTCATGGCGATGAGCGCCGCCTTCGCGGCCATGTACGGCGCCGTCGAGCAGTACTCCCGCCCGCAGATCGACGACACGTTCACGATCGCCCCGCCGCCGCGCTCGCGCATCCACCCCACCACGGCCTGGCTGCACCACACCGCGGCCATCAGGTTGAGGTCGAGCACCTCTCGCCACTGCGCCGCGGTGGCCTTCTCGAAGGTCCCCGACCCGAGGCTGCCCCCGGCGTTGTTCACCAGCACCTCGACGCTCCCCAGCGTCTCGATGGCCACCCCGACGGCCTCCTGAGCGCCCGCCTCGGTCGACGCGTCCCCGACGATGGCGTGCGCCTCCGCCCCCGCCGAGCGCAGCGCCGCCACCGTCGCCCGCAGCGCCTCCTCGCCGCGCGCCACCAGCGCCACCCGAGCGCCCTCCCTCGCCAGGCTCGCGGCGATCGCCCTCCCGATGCCGCGGCTCCCGCCGATGATCAGGGCCGTCCTACCCTTCAGTTCGAGGTCCATGCGGTCGATGGTCTATCACCTCCCAACCTCCGGTACCCTCCTGCGGATGATCCTCCCGCCTGGCGACGCGCCGTGAAGGCCGCCCTCTTCCACCGCTACGGCGAGGCCGACGTGCTGCGCGTGGAGGAGGTCGCCGACCCCATCCCCGGGGCGCGCGACCTGCTCATCCGGGTGCGCGCCGCGAGCGTCAACCCCATCGACTGCAAGATCCGCCACGGGGCGCAGCGAGCCCTCATCCACTACCGCCTGCCGCAGATCACCGGGCTCGACGTCTCCGGCGAGGTCGTCGCGGTGGGCTCGCGGGTGACGCGCTTCAAGCCAGGCGACGAGGTCTTCTCCTCGCCCACGCACCGCCGCCCCGGGACCTGCGCCGAGCTGGTGGCCATCGACGAGTCCCAGGTGGCGCGCAAGCCCGCGAGGATCGACCACCTGCAGGCCGCGGCGCTCCCGCTGGCGGGGCTCACGGCGTGGGCCTCGCTGGTCGACGCGGCGAGGCTGCGACGGGGGCAGCAGGTGTTCATCCAGGCTGGAGCCGGCGGCGTCGGGACCCTCGCCATCCAGCTGGCGAAGCACCTGGGCGCAACGGTGGCGACGACGTGCAGCGCGCGCAACGTGGACTTCGTCCGCTCGCTCGGGGCCGACACGGTCATCGACTACAACGAGGAGCAATACGACGACCTGCTGTACGAGCAGGACGCCGCGCTGGAGTCCATCGGGGGAGAGGCCAACGAGCGCACGCTGACGGTGCTGAAGCGCGGCGGGCGCATGGCCCTGGTGGTGAGCGGCATCCCCGAGGCGGTGAAGCGCCACGGCGCCTACGCCGGCACCGCGAGGGCGATCGGGGCGCAGGCGGCGTTCATCGTGGGCGCGTGGTGGCGCAGGCGCGTGGCGGTGAAGATGGTGGTGCGCCCCACCAGCGGGGCGATGCTGCAGCGCCTCGCGGACGTGGTGCAGTCCGGGGCGGTGACGCCGGTGATCGACGCGGTGCTGCCGCTCGAGGAGATCGCCGAGGCGCACCGGCGGGTGGAGTCCGGGCGCACCCGGGGGAAGATCGTGATCCAGGTGGGGTGAGGCGCTACGCGCAGACGCCCGGGGCGGGCGCGGTCTTCGGCAGGCCGTAGGCTTCGGCCAGCAGCTCGAAGGAGCGCCGCCGCTCGGAGTGGTCGGCGGCGAACATGGCGATCATCACCTCGTCGGCCTGGGTGAGCGCCACGAGCTCGTCGATGCGCGCCTTCACCGAGCCGGGCGTGCCGATGATCTGCGCCGAGCGGATGCTCTCCACCGCCGCGGCCTCTGCCGGGGTGAAGCGGTAGGTGCGCGCCTCGTCGGCGTTGAGCAGCCTCGACGGGCGCCCGGTGCGAAGCCGCGCGAAGGCCACCAGGGTCGGGATGGCCATGAGCTCGGCCTCCTCGCGGGTGGGCGCGCAGAAGACCGAGAGCGCGAGCATGGCGTGCGGTCGCTCGATGGCCCCGGGCCGGAAGCGCCGGCGGTAGTCGAGCATCGGGCCCTCCGGGGAGGTGGGGCTGAAGTGCGCCGCGAAGGAGAAGGCGTGGCCGGTCTGCGCGGCGAGGTGGGCGCTGTAGTCGCTCGACCCGAGCAGCCAGACGGGCGGCAGCGGGACGTCGTCGGGCTGCGCGGAGACGCCCGCGAAGGCGTGGCCGCGGGGAAACTCGCGGCGCCCCCCGAAGGCCAGCAGCTCGCCGAGCTGCGCCGGGAAGTCGTCGGCGTACACGGCCTCGCGGGAGCGGCGCAGGGCGAGGGCGGTGGTGGGGTCGGTGCCGGGGGCGCGGCCGAGGCCCAGGTCGACGCGCCCGGGGAGCATGGCCTCGAGCAGGCGGTAGGTCTCGGCGACCTTCAGGGGCGAGTGGTTGGGGAGCATCACGCCGCCCGATCCGAGGCGGATGCGGGAGGTCACCATGCCCGCGCGGGTGATCATGATCTCCGGCGTGGTGCTCGCGATGGCGGGCATGTTGTGGTGCTCGGCGTACCAGAGGCGCGTATAGCCGAGGGCGTCGGCGCGGCGGGCCAGGTCGAGGCTGTTGGCGAGCGCCTGGGCGCTGGTCATCCCGTTGGCCAGCGGGACCAGGTCGAGGATCGACAGGGGGAGGGGATTCGTGGCTGTCATGCAGCCCGCGTTGTGGCGCTTCGCGAGGGAGGGCGCCAGTGCCTCGACCCTTCACATCGCCCGCGGCGAGGGCTTAGTCTCCGCGCGCCATGACGACCACGACGACGAAGCCCGCGTTCCTCAACTTCCGGGTCGACCACATGACGCTGCTGCTACAGCCGGCGCTTTACAATGTGGCGTATGTCCTCTTCAAGACGGTGTTCGGCGTCGGGCCGGATGACCTCCTCTATGACAAGCGCAAGGAGTGGGTCCCGGGCCAGGGCGAGCAGTCGATGACCTACGCCGTGCGCCTGGGGCACGGCGCCGACGACCCCAAGCTCACCAACACCATCATCGCCGTGGTGCAGCCCTCGGAGCCCGCCGGGCAGCCGTCGCACGTGCGCACCATGCTCGACTCGCACGAGGCCGCCTCGCACTGGCAGCACATCGCGCTGCGCACGCCCGACCTGCTGGCCTTCCACCAGCACGCCCTGGAGCGTGGGGTGAACTTCATCACCCCCATCCTCAAGGACGACGAGGAGAACCTCATCCAGGTGTTCAGCGGGGAGTGGTACTTCCCGGGCACGAAGCCCAGCGGGATGTTCTTCGAGTTCCTTCAGCGCGACCCGTCGGACCAGACGGTGGAGCGGCTCAACAGCCAGAACCGCAAGTGGTTCCGCGACGAGACCTTCCTCGGGCTCTACGTGGAGAAGGAGCGCGAGTACCAGAGCGGCAACGTGACGCCCTTCATCGACGACGCCCTCTTCAAGCTGCTCCACGAGCGCTACGGAGCGAAGAAGACCTGGGAGATCGACGACGCGGCGCTCAAGGTCGCCGAGGCCCTGATGATGGAGCACGCGAAGTCCAAGCGGGCCTGAGCAGGGAGAGGGCCCTCTCAGGGGGCGATGCCAGACCGTCCTCGAGGGACCATAGTCCCTGCGATGGAGGCTCCCATGAACCCACGCGCTCCCGCCCTCCTGCTGCTGCTCGCGCTCTCCGCGTGCAGCTCGTCGAGCACCCCGGATGCTTCCGTCGATGCCCCGGTCGACACTGCTGTCGACGTCGCTCGCGACGTGGTCCTGGATGTCTCCGTGGATGCCCAGCCCTTCTGCGACATCCCCGGGCTCTACACCTACGGCATGGACGGCGGATTCACGCCGGTTCGCGAGACGGTGCAGATCGGGCCGGGGCGGCAGTTCACCTTCACCCGCACCCCGCTGGGGGGACTCGATGCGGGGCCGTGCATGTGCTCGTGCTCTGCGATGATCGACTACTGCGCCACCAGCGACGGCGGCACCGTCGACACCCTGCACGTGATCGTCGCCTTCAACGACGACGACGTGAGGGCGGCCTTCGCCGACCAGGCGAGCACCCTCTACGGGCGCGACACCCGCCCGGCCGACGGCCAGGTCTTCGCGGTCACCCGCGGCGACGGGCGGCACTTCGAGGTCGGAGCCGAGTGCGCTGGAGCGTCCGGCTGCAGGGCGATCCCCGCGGGGCTGGCGCGCCTCCAGACCGTGCTCACCAGCCTGAGGGTCCAGCAGCTCGCCCGACCCGAGTGCGCGGCCCTGGGCTCGTAGCGCCGACCCGAAGGCACGGCGGTTGCTGCTCCACGGAGGGCACCATGCAACTCCTCGAAGCCATTCATTCCCGTCGTTCGGTCCGGGCGTATACCGATCGCGAGGTGGACGAGGCGACCATCCGGGCGCTGCTCCACGCGGCGGTCCAGGCGCCGAGCGCGATCAACACCCAGCCGTGGCGCTTCTCCATCGTCCAGAGCAAGGCCCGGCTGAAGCACTACTCGGATCGGGCCAAGGAGACCATGCTCTCCAAGGCCCATGCCGCGACCGACCCTCGCGCCGCGCAGTTCATGGAGCTGCTCGAAGACCCGGCGTTCAACATCTTCTACGACGCGGGGACGCTCGTGGTCATCGGCGTGGAGGCGCGCACGACCTACAGCGACGCGGACTGCTGGCTGGCGGCCCAGAATCTGATGCTGGCCGCCTGCGACCTCGGGCTCGGCACCTGCGCCATCGGCTTCGCGGTCGGGGTGCTCAACACGCCGGAGATCAAGGCCGAGATCGGCCTGCCGGAGTCCGGCGCGGCGCTCGCTCCCATCCTCGTCGGATACCCCCTCGCGATGCCCGATCCGATGTCCCGGGACGAGCCCAGGGTGCTGAGCTGGATCCGTTGAAGCGCGGCGGCGATGCACCCGTTGCACGCAGGACGCACCCCACGTCGCCGACGGGGCGAGTGATTTGACAAGCCACGACCGGTTGGAGATCACCGACCAGAGGACGGACCCCCATGAAGAAGATCGTATCGAGCCTCACCTCGCTCACCCTCTGCCTCGCGATGGCGATGCCCGCGCATGCGGCCGAATGCGGCGGCGTGCGGCTGCCCGACACTGTTACCGTCAACGGCACGGCGCTGACGCTCAACGGCCTCGGCATCCGCGAGGCGACGGTGTTCAACGTCGACGTCTACGTCGCCGGGCTCTACCTGGAGCACCGCTCGACCAACGGAGCGGCGATCATCCAGTCGACGGAGACCCGGCGGCTGGTGCTGCGCTTCGTGCGGGACGTCTCCCGCGAGGAGATGGTCGAGGCGCTGCAGCAGGGCTTCGCTCGCAACGCGGGGGGCGCTCTCCCGGCGCTCAACGCCCGGATGAACCGCCTCAACGCCTGGATGCCCGAGCTCCGCGAGGGCTCGGTGCTCACCTTCACGTACACCGCGGGAGGGGGAGTCCAGGTGCAGACGGGCAGCACCGTGCGAGGGACGATCGAGGGCGACGACTTCGCCCGGGTGTTCTTCAGCATCTGGCTGGGCTCGTCGCCCCCCAACGCGGGGCTCAAGCGAGGGCTCCTCGGCGGCCGCTGCGGCTGATCAGCGCACCCAGAGCCCGTAGTACTCCGACCCCGCGCTCGGGGTGATGGCGTCGGAGCGGTCGTTGACGTCCGCCTCGCCGGTGCGCGGGCTGCACGAGCTCCCGCTGCAGAAGGCCCCGAGCCCGGTGGGGTAGTCCACGTTGTCCCGGTAGCTGGTCGAGAGGTACGCGCGGTCGCGGTTGGTGTCCTGCGCGCCGTCCGCCTCGCCGGCCTTCAGGTACAGCCTCGCGCGCGTCACGCCGTTGAGCAGCGCGGTGTCCCCGGCGCGGGGCGTCGCGCTCGCGATCACGCACGCGTGGGTGCAGTCCGGGTGGCGGGTGAACACCTCCGAGCCGCCGCAGGTCCAGTCGAGGCGGGTGAGCGATGCCTGCAGCGAGCGCCCCTGGAGGCACCCGTCGTCCGTCGCCAGCAGGAAGAGGTTGCGGTGGGTGATCATCACCGCCCTCGCCGCCACGCTCGCGAAGGCCAGCGAGCGGTAGTCCTGGTTGGCGCTCGGATCGAGCATCCCGAAGGTCGCCGTCGCGCTCTCCCACGCGTTGGGCGTCGGGGAGCTCATCAGCCAGCGCCCCGTGTTGGCCGCGTCGCCGTTGTTGGTGACCGTCGCCACGTAGGTCCAGCCGCCGCCCGCCGTGGTCATGTCGCAGTACACCTCCAGGGCCTCGGCCCCGCCCGCCCCGTCGGGGTCGATGGTGTAGCGCCCGTCCGTCGACGCAGGCCGCAGCGTCTTCAGCTCCAGGCAGCTCCTCGGCGCAACGCACCGTCCCGCCGAGCAGGCGCCCGTGAGGCAGGTCGTTCCGCAGGCGCCGCAGTTGCGCGCATCGGAGCGCGCGTCGACCTCGCAGCCGTTGGCCGCCGTGGCGTCGCAGTCCGCGTAGCCTGCCTCGCAGGCCGCCACCGCGCAGGCGCCCGCGGCGCAGCTCCCCGTGGCGTGGGCCGGAGCGCACACCCGACCGCACGCCCCGCAGTGCGAGAGGTTGGCGGCGACGGCGGTCTCGCACCCGTTGTCGGCCATGCCGTCGCAGTCGCCGAAGCCCGACTCGCAGCCGGCCACCCGGCACGCGCCCGCCACGCAGGCCTGGGTGGCGCGGGCGAGGGCGCACGCGCGCCCGCAGATGCCGCAGTGGGAGGTCGAGGTCGCGGTGTCCACGCAGCGGTCGCCGCAGAGCGCCTGTCCGCTCGGGCAGCGGCAGGTGCCCATCTCGCAGCTCGCGCCCGCTCCGCAGGCGGTGTCGCAGCGGCCGCAGTGCTGGGGGTCGCGGTCGAGGGTCACGCACGAAGCGCCGCAGACCGACTGCCCCGCCGGGCACGCGATGCGGCATGAGCCCTCGGCGCAGACCTCGCCCGCGCGGCAGGCGTTGTTGCAGGCGCCGCAGTGGGCCGGGTCGTTGGCGGTGGTGACGCAGCGGTCTCCGCAGACGACCTGCGGCGAGGAGCACATGGGACCGCGGTCGACCGGGACGTCCGCGGCGGCGTCCACGCCCGCGTCGACGGATGCGTCGAGGTCGCCCGCGTCCACGGGGGAGCCCACGTCGGAGGTGCCCACGTCGGTGATGCCTGAGTCGGAGGTGCCCACGTCGGAGGTGCCCACGTCGGAGGTGCCCACGTCCGGAGCGTCCGCTCCGAGGTCGAGGGCGCCGAGGTCGGCTGCCGCGTCGCCGCCGACGACGCTCTCGTTGCTGCTACAGGCGCTGGCGAGCGCGAGACCGAGGGGGAGGAGGAGCTGGTGGGCGCGCATCGTCGATGGATGCACCGGTCGGGGCGACGGCGGCAACTGTCGGGCGTCGATCGCCCCGAACCGGGTTACCAGTCGCCGTCGGGCACGTCGTCCTTGCCGATGCCCTTCACCTGCTTCGCGGAGAGCTCGATGGGGTCGTTGTCGTCGAGGCCCACGAAGCCGTGCTTCTCGTCCATCTGGGCGATGGACTTCACCGCCGAGAGCACCTCCGACGGGGCCACGTCGCCCTTCTCGTCGTCGTAGACCTTGAACCACGGATAGCCCGCGTTGGAGTACGCCCTCGCGTCGACCGGCGACGGCGGAACCGCCTCCCCGGTGATCTCCCGCCACATCACGCTGTTGACGATGTGCACGAACACCCGGCCGTAGTCGTCGGGGTTCCAGGTGTCGAGGCCGTGAGGGTCGGGGTAGATCTTCTGCTCCATCTTGCCGCCCGCGCCGAGGCCCATCGACTGCGCCTTCGCAGGGGCGGGGCTCGGCATCGCCATCGGCATCGCCATGCTCGGCGGCGGCATCGCCGCGCTGCTGTACGGACCCCCGAAGCCGCCCGGGGCCATGGCCGCCATCGGCGGGGGCGGGGGAGGGGGCTGCTCGGGGAAGCGCCCGGGCTTCGGCTCGTAGACGATGAGCTGGATGCCGCCGTGCTCCTCCTTGCCGGTGACCTGACCTTCGACCGTGTAGCCCATGCCGAGGGGCATCGCGACGAACTGCCGGATCACCCCTTTGCCCGAGTTGAACCCGTCGAGCCAGGGCTGCGGCGGCACCGTGAGGTAGTCCTGCTCGGGCTCCGAGGACCCGGCCCCGAACATCGCTCGCAGCCCGCCCCGCTCGGGCTGCGACGGGGCTTCAAGGGCCTGCGACCAGGGCCTCCCGGAGACCGCGTTGATCTTGCCCGCCGCCACCTTCACCGCGTTGGGCCGCCAGTGCCGCGACTGGAAGGAGATCCACATGGCCTCGCGCTGGTACATCGGGATGAACACCCCCGAGGACTTCAGCCACGCCGGCGGGACGCGGTCCTTGTAGTCGAGCACGCGCCGCACCGGAAAGGACCCGAGCCCCGGCGGCAGCGGGTATTTCTTCCCATCATCGGGGATGCGCAGCGTGCGCTGGAACACCACCCCGAGGCCCGTGTTCGACCGCTGATCCAGGAAGCGCAGCGTGCTTCCGCCCTCGACCTTGACCTTCAACATGTCGCAGCACCCCTCAGTGATCGACCGTCCACCCCCGAACACCAACGGGGCGATCGTCAACTGTTGCGATGGTCTCTCCGTCGCACCCTCAGGGTCAACGCACCCGCGCACTCACGAGCGCCTGTGCCCTGCAACGGGATGTGCGTACGATCGTCCGTGATGCGCCTCCCCTCCCGGTCGTCGATGCTCCCCCTCGTCGCGCTCCTGGGCTCCGGATGCGGCCTGCTCATCGAGCCCGAGATCCCCTACGACGCGTCGCCCGCCACCGTCGACGCCTCGGCGGATGTCCCCTCGCAGGATCGCGTCGATGCCACGACGGACGCTGCGACCCAGGACCGCGTCGACGCCGTGGTGGATGTCCCGCTGGACGTCGCGATGGATGTCCCGATGGATGTCCCGATGGATGTCGCGATGGATGTCCCGCTGGATGTCCCCAGTGACACCGCCATGGACGTTGCGATGGATGTCCCCCGTGACGTTGCGATGGATGTCCCGATGGATGTCCCCCGCGACGTTGCGAGGGATGTCCCTCGTGACGTCGCGATGGACGTCCCTCGTGACGTGCCCGACGTCGAGGTCGGGCCCTGCATCATCACCGAGCCTCCGCTGCTTCGCTCTCCGTGGTCGGGCTCCGTGGTGCGCTCCGACCGGCCCTTCTTCCGCTTCAACCTGCGCGCCTGCGACGAGGGCGGGGTGCTGGAGGTCAGCCGCCGCCGCGACTTCGCGACCGTCCATTGGACGACCTCGGTCAGCCCCGGCGTTCCGACGGTCTCGCCTCCGGCGGACAGGGCCCTCACCCGGGGGGTGACCTGGTTCTGGCGGGTGAGGGTCCCCGGCTCGCCCGACGCGACGTTCAGTCTCTCCCCGGTCGGAGAGTTTCGTGTGGCCGCGAGACCCGCGGGCCTGCCCTCACGCGCAGGCGACGGCAGCGTCTTCGGCACCCTCACCGACGGCAACGGAGACGGCCACCCCGACCTGGTGATCGGCGCGCCCGCCCAGGAGTCGCCCGTCGACGCGGGCGTCGCGGCGGGCCGCGTCCTCGTGATCCCCGGAGGACCGGGCTTCTCGTCGCTCTCCCTGGTGGGCGCCACGGTGCTCTCCCCTCCGGTCGGCGTCGACCCGGGCTCTCGCGCCACCTACGGCGCCCGGGTCACCGGCGGAGGGGACCTCAACGGCGACGGCTTCCCCGACCTGGTGGTCGCCTCGCGGGGTCCCCTCGTCTTCGTCCATTTCGGATCGCGCACGGGCTTCGGCGATGACGTCGCGACGCTGTCCATCGAGGTTCCGGCGACGCTCCCTCCGACGCCGCCAGTCGCGGGCGTCGGGGACTTCGACGGCGACGGGTTCTGCGACATCGTCGCGGGCGTCCCGGTGACCTCCGGCGCGCTCAACGGCTACATCAATTTCTTCCGCGGCGGCCCGAGGGCGATCACCCTGGGCCCCACCGGCGGGGACATCCGCCCGGACGTGTTCTACGGCTACGCGATCGCTCCCGCGGGCGACGTCGACGGCGACGGCCGCGGCGACTACCTGGAGGGCAGCCCTGCCAACCCCGCCCGCGGCGGAACCGTCGGGCACATGGGCGTCTGGGTGAGCCAGGGCCGCGGCTCTCGGACGGTCACCTCCCCCGCGGGAGTGCCCTTCGCGGCGGACTTCGGGCGCGCCGTGTCCGCGGCCGGCGACCTCGACGGCGACGGCTTCGGAGAGATCCTCGGGATGCAGGGCAGCAACCCCCCGGTCTGGGTCGCCAACATCACCTCGCCCGCGCTCACCGCCAGCCCCTTCGAGCCTGCGAGCGGCCTCGCGGGCTCGCTGCTCACCCCCGTCGGGGACGTCAACGCCGACGGCTCCGACGACCTCGTCCGCTGGAGCCACGGCGGAACCACCGCCTCCGTCCGCAGCGGGCTCAACCCTGCGACGCCGCTGGCGCTCTCCGCGCTCGGCACCCTCGGCGCCACGGTGAGGGCCGTGGCGGGCGTCGGCGACCTGGACGGCGACGGCCGGGACGACATCGCCGTGTCCTGGCGGGGGCGCCTGGGCAACCAGTTCGTGACCGTGTTCCAGGTGCTGCCTGCCCTCAGCGGCAGCGGCGAGCGGGTGGAGCTGCTGGCGACCTTCGACGGGCTCACCGAGGCCCGCTTCGGCGAGGCGCTCGGCACCGCGTTCTGAGCCCTCTCAGCTGATGCGTTGAAGGCACTGCCGGAGGCGCTCGTCGACGGCGGGGCTCAGCCCCCCTCGGAGGCCGCCGCGGAGGTTGGCCTCGGGGAAGTGCAGCGGGCGGCCGAAGTCGTCGACGGCGTGGGTGAGCTCCATCACGCCCAGGTGGTTGGCCCTCGCGTAGTGCATCACCTCCAGCAGCACGCGCAGCTCGGCGTAGCCGTCGTAGCCGGCCTCCTGGAGCCGATCGAGGAAGTACCGGGTGCGCCGCTCGATGTCCCGCACCAGCAGGAACACCTCCCCCGCGGCCACGAAGGACCCCGCCGTCGCGGGCCCGGCGAAGCCCTCGCGGATCTCCCCCACCGCCGCGCCCAGCTCCCTGGTGCGCGCCGCGAGGATCGACGCCGAGCGGGTGTACGGCCGGATCGGGCACTCCGAGTTGTGGTGCCAGTAGGAGAGCCCGATGTTGCCGAGGAGGTACGACGGGTGATGGTGGGCGGCGACGATGCCGAAGGCGAAGTTGACCGAGGTGCTCCACGGGACGCCGTCGCCCGCGCGCAGCGACTCGACCGCAGAGCGCATCGTGGGCACCCAGGCCGCGAGGCGCTCTCTCAGCGAGTGGTGCTCCCCCGCGAGGTCGAGCAGCACGTTGAGGGGCCGCCGATCGACCAGCGCGGGCATCCACGCGTTGATGTACGCGCGCTCCTCGAAGGGGTGCAGCGTGACGGCGTACGGGATCACGTCGTGGGGTCGGGGTCCGCCGGGGCGGGGTTGGAGAGGGCTCGCACGACCTTCTCGACGGTGTCCCGGGCGCGGCCCTCGACCATCGCCTCAAGGATGCGCCGCGCCCCCGGGTTGCGGCTGAGCACGTCCTCGATGTCGGCCTGGTCGAAGCGCACCACGCTGACGTCGGTGAGCGCGGTCACCGTGGCGGTGCGGGGGAGCCCCTTCAGCAGCGCGACCTCTCCGAAGAAGGCCCCGTGCTGCAGCGTCGCGAGCACCACCGGGGCGCCGTCGGGCGTCGTGGTGGTGACCTCCACGACCCCCTGGTCGACGAGGTAGAAGTCCGAGCTGGGATCCCCTTCGGTCAGCACCACCTTGGCCGGGGGGAAGACCATCACCACCCCCCGGTCGGCCAGGTCGCGCCTCGCCTCGGGCTCAAGCGAGCGAAACAGAAACGACCCCGTCACCACCGCCTCCACCCCGTTTCGCAGGGAGTCCAGGGTGTCCGAGCCGGTCGTCGCGCCTTCATCCGTCGTCAGGTGGTCGGTCATCGTTGCAGCGAGCGATGCTGCCATGACTCCCCGCACCGACGCTACCAGTGGTATAGAGCGCCATTCCCCCCAAAGGTCCCGTTGGTCACCTCACCGATACCCTCCCCCACGCCGCCTCCGCCTGCTCCCCCCGAAGCCCCGGGCGCGCCGGCCGTGGCCATCCCCGGGGTGATGGCCGCGGGCACCCGCCTCGGGCGCTATGAGATCGTCTCCGACCTCGGCGCCGGGGGCATGGCCACCGTCTACCTGGGGCGCGCCCTCTCCGTCGCCGGGTTCCAGCGCCTCGTGGCCATCAAGCTGCTGCACCCGCACCTGCTGCGCGATGAGACCTTCGTGCAGATGTTCCTCGACGAGGGCCGGCTCGCGGCGCGCATCCACCACCCCAACGTCGTCGGCACCCTCGACCTCGAGCGCTCCCCCGAGGGGCTCTACATCGTCTCGGAGTACATCGAAGGCGACCAGCTCCTCGGGCTCTACAAGTCCGCGCGCGCCACGGAGCAGCGCATCCCACGGCCCATCGCCCTGCGCATCGCCCTCGACGTGCTCGCCGGCCTCCAGGCCGCCCACGACCTCACCGACGACCTCGGCACCGCGCTCCGCATCGTCCACCGCGACGTCTCTCCGCACAACATCCTCGTCGGCTCCGACGGCATCACCCGCATCACCGACTTCGGCATCGCCAAGGCCGAGGAGCGCATCGCCGACACCCGCTCCGGCATCGTGAAGGGCAAGCTCTCGTACATGGCCCCGGAGCAGCCCAACGACGCGCCCATCGACCGGCGCGCCGACCTGTTCTCGCTGGGCACCGTGCTCTGGGAGTGCCTCACCGGCCGCAGGCTCTTCCCCGGCAAGACCGACGCGGAGGTGCTGCAGGCCCTGCTCAACCGCCCCATCCCCCGGCTGCGCGCGGTCGACCACGACCTCCCCGAGGCCCTCGACGGCGTGCTCGCCAGGGCGCTCGACCGGGACCCCGCGAGGCGCTGGCAGAGCGCTCGGGAGTTCGCCGACGCCCTCGAAGGGGCGGTCTCCGCCTCGGACATCGCCTCCTACCGCGTCGTCGCCGAGCACGTGAAGCAGGTCGCCGCGCCGAAGATCATCGCCGAGCACGCCCGCCGCCGCGCCACCACCCGCGACCTTCCGGTCTACCGCCCCAGCGCCGAGTCGCTGCGCGCCATCAGCGCCATCCCCTCGCCGGGCCGCTCGTCGATCCCCCCGGAGCCGCCGTCTTCGCTGCCGTCGCCGGCCCAGGCCGACGAGGCGCCGACGCAGATGCAGCCCGCCATGCTCCCGCCGACGATGCCCACGGCGCGAGGCATCCAAGCCCCGCCGCCGATGCCGGCCTCGTCCAAGATGGTCACCTCCAGCCCGGAGGCGCCCACCGTCAGGCCCCCGGCGCCGGCCGACCACCGCATCTCCGGCTCGCGGGTGCTCCCGCCGCTCCCGCCGCTCCCGCACCCCAACGCCAGCCCGACCCCGCCCTCGGGCGCCGCCGCGAGCGATGCGCCGCACCCCCCGGCCGCCGAGGTCGTGGTGGTCCCCCCGACGCTCGTCTCCTCGCCGGCCCTCGCCGAGGCGGCGGCCACGGCCCGCGCCGAGACGCAGGGCGCCAGCCCCGAGCCGGTGTTCGCGCTCGTATCCAGACCCGGCCCGGTCGCGCCGAAGCCCCAGCCGGAGTCCCGCCACTTCGGGTGGCTGGTCGCCGGGGTGGTGCTGCTGGGCGCGCTGCTCGGCGTGGCCATCTGGCGGGTGGGCGTCAGCAACGACCCCTCGGAGTACGCTCCTCCCCTCGCGGCGCGCCCGGTCGTCCCGATCGCCGCCCCTCCGCCGCTCGAGCCGCCGCCTCCCGCGCCTCCCGCCGTCGCGATGGAGTCCGTGACGCCGCCGCCCGTCGTGGCACCGCCCCCCGCGGTCGCGCCCGTCGAGCCCGCCGCGCCGGTCACGCCCGTCGAGCCCGCCGCGCCGTCCCCTGCGCCTGCGGCCGCTCGCGTTGCGGTCCGTCCCCGACCGCTGCCTGCGCTGCCTCTTCCGCGTCGACCGGCGGCCGTCGAGGTCGCTGCGCCGCCTCCCGCTCCCGCCCCTGCTCCTCCGACTCCGCCGTCGACCCAGCCGGTCGCGCCCGCCGCGCCGTCGGTCCCTCAGCTCCCCACCTCGATTTGAGCCCAGCGCCCCGATGACCACCGCCCGCCGTAGCTCCCCGTCGCGCGCCGCGGTCCTCACGGCGCTGCTTACCCTCTCGGGTATTCCCTCGGCCGCCCTCGCGCAGACCCCTCCGGCCGCCGAGGCGCCCTCTGCCGCCGTCGCCGCGCAGGCCCGCTTCGACCGCGGCCGCGAGCTCTTCCAGCAGGGCCGCTTCGCCGACGCGCTGCCGGAGTTTCGCGCCTCGCTGGAGCTGTTTCGCAGCCCCAACACCCTGCTCTACGTGGGCCTGTGCCTCCAGCGCATGGAGCGCTACGCCGAGTCCTCCGCGGCGCTGTCCCGCACGGTCTCCGAGGCCGGGGCCATGCTCCCCACCGACCGCCGCTACGAGAGCGCCCGAGACCTCGCCCGCCGCGCCCTCGCGGAGATCGAGCCCCGCGTGGCGCAGCTCTCCGTGCAGGTGATCAATCCCCCGCCGGGGGTGACGGTGCGCGTCGGCCGCACGACCCTCGACGCCGAGGCGCTGGGCGTCCTGCTCCCCTACGACCCGGCCGAGGTGACGGTGCTGGCCGAGGCGCCGGGCTTCCTGCCCTCGCATCAGTCGGTGCGTCTCACCGCGGGCGGCCGAGCCTCCATCGAGCTCGCGCTGCGGGCCGCGCCTGCCGCGGGGCCGGTGACGGTGCGGCAGCCCGAGCCGTCGCCCGCGACGCGCGGCGGGGCAGTGCGGGTGGCGGGCTTCGTGGTGGGCGGCCTCGGGGTCGCGTCGCTGGCGGCCTTCGCCGTGCTGGGATCGATGGCCTCGTCGCAGTACGACGACCTCTCCCGGGTGTGCCCGCGGCCCTACTGCACGGCCGCGCGGGTGAGGGAGATCGACGACGGCGTACAGCTCACCACGATGGCCAACGTGGCCCTCGGCGTGGGCGCGGCGGCGGTGGTGGCCGGCGTGGTGATGATCGCCGTGGGCGGGCCGAGGGTGGTGAGCGAGGGCAGGGCGCAGGCCTACGTCGACCCGTCGCTCGGAACCGTAGGGGTGCGCGGTGCGTTCTGAGCGGCTCGGGTTGGGCGCGCTGGTGGCGGCGCTGGCGCTGGGCGGCTGCTCCTACGAGTGGGACGCGCTGCGTCCCGGGCCGGACAGCGGGGTCCCCGTCGACCTCGGAGCGCCGACGGACGCGGTCGCGGACGTCGCGACCGACAGCGGAGCGAGGGACGCCGTCGCAGAGACGGGCACCGACGCGGGCACCGACGCGGGCACGGATGTCCCGATGGACGTGGTGACGGACACCGGGCCGTTGGACACCGGGCCGTTGGACACCGGGCCGTTGGACACCGGGCCGTTGGACACCGGGCCGTTGGACACGGGCCCTCGCGACACCGGGCCGATGGACCTCGGGACGCCTGACACGGGTCCGAGGGACACCGGGCCCGTGGACACGGGTCCGAGGGACACCGGGCCTGTGGACGTGGGGACCCCCGACACGGGTCCGCCGCCGTGCACCGGGCCGCTGTGTCCCTGCGCTCCGACGGCCCCTTCGGGCTGGTGCTCCATCGGCGCGGCCTGCGTGAGCGGCGCGTGCTCGGCGGGCCCTGCGATGGGAGCGCTGGTGATCACGGAGATCATGAACGACCCCGACGTGGTGGGCGACATGCAGGGCGAGTGGTTCGAGGTCTACAACCGCTCCGCGACGCCGGTCGACCTGCGGGGGATGCGGGTGCGGGGCAGCGGCACCGAGGCCTTCGAGGTGACGGCGTCGGGCCCGCTGCTCGTGCCGGGCCGCGGCTACGCGGTGCTGGGCAAGAACGGCGACACGGTGACCAACGGCGGCGTCACCGTGCTCTTCGCCTATGGCAGCGCGATGGACCTCTCCAACAGCACCTCGTCCCCCGACTCGCTGACGCTGCTGGCGAGCGACGGCTCCACGGTGATCGACAGCGTGAGCTACGCCAACACCGTCGCCTCCGGGTGGCCGGTCATCGCCGGGCGCTCCAAGTCGCTGCGCCCGGCGATCCTCGACGCGCTCATGAACGACACCTCCTCGGCCTGGTGCCCGGGAGGCCCCGCCTTCGGGCGCGGCGACTTCGGCACGCCCGGCGCGGCCAACGTCTGCCAGTAGCGCCGCGCACTCCCCCCCCGCTCAGCGGATCGCCACCGACTCCAGGTGAAGGTGCGTCCGCCGCGTCGAGCGCAGCCGCACCCAGCGGGCGGCCGTTCGGGCGAAGCGCGCCTCCCAGCGACGGAAGGTGGCCGTGCGCTGCGCGACCTCGCGCCAGCTCACGTTGTCCTCGGAGACCTCGATCACCATCGGCAGCGCTCGCTCGTCGCAGCAGTCGCCGCGGTTGACCACGGTGACCGCGCGGACGTCGACGATGCGCGCCAGGTCGAAGCTCACGAAGGGCGAGTCCTCCACCATCGTGTGGAAGAACACCGGGATCTTGAAGTCCGGCGGCGCGAACCCCCGCCCCGCGCTCTGGTAGCCCACGGCCGCGCTGCTGCTGGTCCACGGCGCGTCGGGCGCCATGTCGGGGTGCACGGCGTACCACGCGAGCTTCGGCGACAGCGCCAGCAGCGCCAGCGCCGCGAGCACCCCGCCCGCCCGCACGAAGCGCTGCGCCAGCAGGGCCTCGACGTCGCCGCTCCGTCGCGCGATCTCCTCGAGCTGCGAGCGCACCGAGGAGCGCAGCGCGTCGAGCTCCGCGGGCTCCTCCGAGGGGGGCTCTCCGAGCGCGGCTCGGGCCTCCGCAGCGGCGTCGCGGTAGAGCGCCGACGCCACCTCCACCGCGGCCTCCGGGGTGTCGTCGGCGCCGTGGGTCCACGGCTCCCGCTCGGCGAGGTGGCGCTCGGCCAGCGCCGCGAAGGTGCGGGCCCGACCGGCGCTGGCTCGCTGGCCCGCGTCGAGGGGGCGGGCGTCCGCGCGGGCCTGCCGGATGGCCGCCGAGCGCCACAGCCACTCGACCATCCTCCTCCACGATCCGCCGCCCGCGTCGTCGCCGATGGACGCTGCACCCCCGAGCTTCATCATTGGATCTCGCCGCCGAGATACCCTATTCCACGGCGCGATGCAGCGAACATCCGCGCCGCCTTCGCGCCCACCGGGCGCCGCTCCCCCGGAGGGGCGGTGGATGCCGTGGCACTCCGCGCTCGCGCTCGCGGTGACCGCCCTCGGGCTCGCGCTGCGCTTCGTCCACGCGCGCAGCTTCCTCTCCGCGGGCCACGCCTCGGACTACGAGTCGGCCATGGAGGCGGTGCGCTGGCTGCTCACCAACCGCCGGCTCTTCGACGCAGGCGAAGACCTCCACGCGGGCTACCACGCCCCGCTCTGGTACGTCCTCGCGGCGGGCATCCTGAGCGCCTGCCACGCGGTGCGCCCCATCGCCTACCTCTCCGTGGGCGCGTGGCTGGTGCGCCAGTGGGCGCTCTCGAAGATCGTCCGCGCCGCGCTCCCGCAGAGCCCCTCCGCGGCGCTGCTCGCGCTCTCGCTCTCCGCCGCGCTGCCCATCAGCGTGCTGGTCGACGGCAAGATCTACAACGAGTCGCTGCACGCGGCCTTCTTCGCGGTCGCGCTCTGGTTCCTCTTCAAGATCGAGCGGCAGGGGGCGGTCGACCCGCACCCGGTGCGCCGCCGCGACGCGCTGCTCTTCGGCCTCTTCGCGGGCCTCGCGATGCTCACCAAGACCACCGCCCTGGTGCTCCTCGTCAGCTTCGCGGCGCTGCTCGTCGCCTGGGCGTGGCGCGCCGGTCCCGGTCGCCTGCGCAGCGTCGCCCGCCCCCTCTCGGAGATCGCGCTCACCGGCCTCGGGGGCTGGATCGCCGTCGCCGGGTGGTGGTGCCTCCGCAACTGGCGCAAGTTCGGCCACCCCTTTCCCCACCAGTACATGCTCCGTCAGGTGGCGGTGCTTCGAGACCACCCCATCGTGGCCGAGCCCCTCTCGTACCGCCGCCCCATCGGCTGGGCGCTGCCGGTGCAGTTCGAGTGGCTGGGCTGGCCCTACGGCCCGTGGAGCCGCCCCAACTTCTGGGCCAACCTCATCGCCGGAACCTGGTCGGACATCCTCGACCGGGGCCTCTGCCGATCGCGGCTCCCGGGGCCCACGGTGGTCGCCTGGCGCGACGCCACGAGGGTCAACTTCCACTGCCTCGACGCCTCCCGCCTCTGCATCTGGATCGGCTGCTTCCTCACGGCCCTCAGCGTCTGGGGGATGTTCGCGCTCGCCCGGCAGTACGTCCGCACGCGCGGCCGCAACGGCTCCCTGGTGGTCCCTGTCAGCGTCGCGGCGACGGTGTTGTTGTTGATGGTCTTCGGCGCGGCCTACCCCTTCGACCACCACCCGGTGATCAAGGCCAACTACGCCCTCAACACGGCGGTTCCGCTGTGCGCGTGCTTCGCCTTCGCCATGGCGGCGGCGGGGCGCACCACCGCGGGGGGGTTGGCCCGCTGGGTCGCCGCGGCGGGCATCGCGGCGGTGGGGGGCCTCGTGGCGCTACAGGTGCTGGTGCTCTAATCGGCACCAATCGTCCGGCGAGGGCCCCAAGGCGGGTGGAGCCGACGGCCGGAGTGGAGTAGCTTCCGCGCCCTTCTCATGAGCAATGTACGCGTCGGCACCGCGGGCTTCGTAGTCCAGCGGGAACGTTATCAGTCCAAGCTCCGCTTCGTGGAGTACACCCTGCGCCCCCCGGTGCCCTCGCCGAAGGTCCTCGCGGGCTGGCAGCGCACCGCCCCCGAGGGCTTCACCTTCGCCGCCGTGGCGCCCGACTCGCTCTACGGCGAGCGCGACTGGCCGCTGCGCGACCCGGTGAAGCTGCAGTCCGAGCTCGACCGCTTCGCCAACCAGGTCAACGCCCTCAAGGCCCGCGTGGTGGTGCTGCGCACCCCCATCGCCATCTCCCCGGGCAGCGTCGCCCTCAAGCGCTTCCTCCCGGTGCTCGAGCGCGCCCGCAGCTTCGGCGCCATCCTGGTGTGGGAGCCCTCCGGGCTCTGGGAGCGCGAGGAGGCCGTCGCCGTCGCCAGCGACTTCAACGCCGTCGTCGCGGGTGACCCCCTTCAGAACGAGCCCGAGGAGAACATCGTCTACGCCCACATGCGAGGGCTCGGCACCGACCAGCGCTACACCATGGGCCGCCTCGAGGCCCTCGCCGAGCGCATCTCCGGGGCCGACGAGGCCTTCGTGGTCTTCGACTCGGGCTCCGCGTGGCGAGAGGCCGTCGGCTTCGCCAAGCTGGTCGGCGAGCTGCTCGGCCCCAGCGACGAGGGCGACGAGCTCGACGAAGACGAGGACGAAGACGAGGACGAAGACGCCGAGGACGAAGACGACCTCGACGAGGACGGCTGAGCCCACGATGCGCAACGCCGTCATCGCTCGCGACACCGTCGCCCAGGCGGCAGCCCAGGCGATCCTCGCCGACCAGGGCACTGCCGTAGACATGGCCCTCGCGGGCCTGCTCGCGGGCGCCGCGCGCGCCTCGTCGGCGTCTCTCCTGGGCGCCGCGGGGGTGCTCCTCGGCGGTCCGGGGATGGGGCTGCACTTCGTCGACGGCCGCGCCCGCGCCCCGGGCATCGGCACCGTGCGACCGAAGTCCGTCGAGGCCCCGAACGACGCCACCCGCGCGGTGGTGCCCGGATTACTCGAGTGTGTATTGGCGGCGCACGCGCGCTTCGGCTCGCTGCCGCTCTCGGTGATCACCAAGTCGGCCATCGCGGCGATCCGTGAGTCGGGCCCCGACGCCGGGACGAAGCAGCGGCTGGCGGTGCTCGAGCAGTTTCATCGCACGGGCATCGCGGTGCTCGAGCGCGTGGGGGTGCTTCGCGCCATCCTCGAGTCCGTGGGCCCCGTGGCCGCCGGCACCTTCACCCCCGACGACCTCGCCCCCCGCGCGGCCCCGGTGGTCTCGCCCATCCCCTGCACCGACGGCTCGCACGAGGTCGCGGTGCCTCCGCGCTACCACGCCCGGCCGAGCGTCCACGCCCCCGAGCCGCTGCCCGCGGTGGGGGTGGAGAGCATCGTGGTGGCCGACATGCACGGCGTGATCGTCACCGCCTCGTGGCTGGTGGCGCCGCCCGCCATCGCGCTGCCCGGGGTGCCCGGCCTCGCGCTCGCGGCGCTGCTCCCGGTGCCCCGCAAGGGCGTCCCCCGGTGGCGCCCCGGGACGCCGCTCCCGTCGCCGCTGCCGCTGGCCATCTGCCGGGCCGAGTCTCGCGCCTGGGCGGGCGTCGGCATCTCCGGCCACGGCGACGTGGTGACGCTCCGCGACCAGGCCGTGAGCGCCCGGCTCTCCAGCGTGGGCATCGACTGCCTCATCGGCGACGACAGCGCCGCCGCGAGCCGAGACGCGGTGGCGCTCTGGATGATCCGCGAGGCCTCCGGCGACAACGTCGAGGGCTCGATGCTCGCGATCGGGGCGCTACTCTCCTCGTAGGTTTTCGAGCGCGGGGGAAGTATCGTCCCGCGCGTGAACCGACCGTCGCTGCTCCCCTTCGCGTGCGCCCTGGGCGCGGGTCTCTTCGCCTCGGCCTCCGGCGCGCAGCCGCTGCCTCCGAGCGCCCCCGTCCCGTCGCCCGCGATCGTCGCGGCGAGGGAGACCACGGCCGCCTCGCCGACGGGCTTCTCCTTCGGGTCCTACGGCCGCGTCGGGGTGGCGAGCGACCTGCGGGGGCGCACCGGGCGCTCGACCAACATCGTGGCCTTCGGCCCGCGCTTGCAGGCGCCTCCCTACGCGGAGCTTCAGTTCAACTACGACGCCCGCTTCGGCTCGGCGCGCTGGCGCGCGGTGACCACCCTCGCCATGAACGAGGACCTCTTCCACTTCACCGGCCGCTTCGGCGGGGCCTTCGCGGTGCGCAACCTCTACCTGGAGGAGACGGGCATCGGCAGCGACGACCTCACGCTCTGGGTGGGCTCTCGGATGTACCGCGGCGACGACGTCTACCTGCTCAACTTCTGGCCGATGGACAACCTCAACATGGTCGGCGGCGGCGCCCGCTACAACGCCGGCGAGCACGTGGTGCTGCAGGCCGCCGTCGGCATGAACCGCCTGGACGACCCCTACCAGCTCCAGACGATCAGCGTCGCGCCCCGCGAGGGCTTCGGCCCGCAGACGGCCTTCCTGCTCGACCGTCCCCGGGTGCTCGCCTCGGGCAAGGCCACCTGGTACTCGGTGGGTCGCACCGCGCGCGAGGGCCTGAAGCTCTCGGTCTACGGCGAGTACCACGCGATGGCGGCGGGCGTGCGGCAGCTCAACGACGCGGGCTCCCGGGTCGAGCTCCCGAGCGACTCGGGCTGGGTGATGGGCGCGCAGGCGGGGCTCTACCGGGGACCGTCCTTCGTCAACGTGTTCGTGCGCTACGCGCAGGGCCTCGGGGCCTACGGCGACCTGGACGTCCCTGTGACGCTGGCGAGCGCTCGCACCTCGGCCCGCGCGCTGGACTTCCGCCTTGCGCTCTCGGCCAACTGGGAGCGCGGCCCCTTCGCGCTGATGGTGGGCGCGTACTTCCGGTACTTCCGCGACGCCGACGCGGGGGTGTTCTCCCGCGACGCGCTGGTCGAGGGCGCGGTGGCCGCGAGGCCCATCGTGTGGTTCGGCAACCACGTGGGCTTCGCGGGCGAGGTCAGCTACCAGCGGGTGACCTACAACGCCATCGACCCGGTGACGGGCAACGGGGCGCTCGCGGGCTCGGTGCTGCGCTTCGCGGCGATGCCCTTCGTGACGCCGGGCGGGCGGGGCAGCTACACGCGGCCGCACCTGCAGATCATCTACGCGGCGAGCCTGCGCGACGACGGCGCGCGGCGGCTGTATGCGCCGGATGATCCCTTCGGCTTCAACAGCGTGGAGCACTTCCTCGGCGTGGGCACCGAGTGGTGGTTCAACAGCAGCTACCTGTGAGGGGGCTTCAGCCCAGCAGCGCCTTCGCGTGGTGCCGCAGGTGCTCCTCGATGAAGGTCTCGATGAAGTAGTAGCTGTGGTCGTAGCCGTCGCGCATCCGCAGTGAGAGCCGCTGCCCGGCCGCCGCGCAGGCCTCCGCGAAGCGCTCTGGCTGAAGCTGCACCTCCAGAAACCTGTCCGTCGTCCCCTGGTCGATGAGCACCTCTCCAGGGAAGACCGACGCCCGCTTCACCAGCTCCACGGCGTCGTAGGAGCGCCACGCCTCCCGGTTGCTCCCGAGGTAGCCCGTGAAGGCCTTCTCGCCCCACGGCACCGCGCTCGGCCCCACGATGGGCGCCAGCGCCGACACGCTCTGCCACGCGCTCGCCTCCCGCAGCGCCATCACCAGCGCGCCGTGGCCTCCCATGGAGTGCCCCATCACGCCGCGCCGCTCTTGATCGATGGGGAAGCCATCGCCCACCACGGCGCGCAGGTCGCGCGTCACGTAGCTGTACATCCGGTACGACTCCGACCACGGGGCCTCCGTCGCGTCGACGTAGAAGCCCGCGCCCTGCCCGAAGTCCCACGAGGCGTCGTCGCCCGGGTGCCGCGCGTGCCTCGGGCTCGTGTCGCAGGTCACCAGCGCGAGGCCCAGCTCTGCCGCCACGCGCTGCGCCCCCGCCTTGGCCGCGAAGGTCTCCTCGGTGCAGGTGAGCCCCGCGAGGAAGTACACCGCCGGGACGCGCTCGCCCTTCAGCGCCGCGGGAGGCAGGTACACCGCGAAGCGCATCGTTCCCCCCACCGAGGCGCTCGGGTGCTCGTAGAAGCCCTGCACGCCGCCATAGCAGCGGTGCTCGCCCCGCACGGTGTACCCGGCGCTCATCAGAACTCCACCACGGTGCGAATCGACTCGCCCGAGTGCATCAGGTCGAAGGCCTCGTTGATGCGCTCCAGCGGGAGCTTGTGCGTGATGAGCGGGTCGATCTCGATCTTGTGCTCCATGTACCAGTCGACGATGCGCGGCACGTCGGTGCGGCCCCGCGCCCCTCCGAAGGCCGAGCCCCTCCAGACGCGCCCGGTCACAAGCTGGAAGGGCCGCGTGGAGATCTCCTGCCCCGCTCCCGCCACGCCGATGATGATGCTCTCGCCCCAGCCGCGGTGGCAGCACTCCAGGGCCTGGCGCATCAGCTTCGTATTGCCCACGCACTCGAAGCTGTAGTCCGCGCCGCCGCCGGTGAGCTCCACCAGGTAGGCCACGAGGTCGCCCTCGACCTCCGTCGGGTTGACGAAGTGCGTGAGCCCGAAGCGCCGCGCCATGTGCTCGCGCGCCGGGTTGATGTCCACCCCGATGATCTTGTCGGCGCCCGCCATGCGAGCGCCCTGGATCACGTTGAGCCCGATGCCTCCGAGGCCGAAGACCACGACGTTGGCGCCGGGCTCTACCTTCGCGGTGTAGATCACCGCGCCGATGCCCGTGGTCACCCCGCAGCCGATGTAGCAGATCTTGTCGAAGGGCGCGTCGGGGCGAACCTTCGCCAGCGCGATCTCCGGGAGCACCGAGTGCTGCGCGAAGGTCGAGCAGCCCATGTAGTGATGGATCGGGGTGTTGCCGATGCGGAAGCGGCTGGTGCCGTCGGGCATGAGCCCCTTGCCCTGCGTGGCGCGGATGGCGGTGCAGAGGTTGGTCTTGCGGCTCAGGCACGACTTACATCCCCGGCACTCGGGGGTGTAGAGCGGGATCACGTGGTCGCCGGGCTTGAGCGAGGTGACGCCCGCCCCGACCTCCAGCACCACGCCGGCGCCCTCGTGCCCGAGGATCACCGGGAACAACCCCTCAGGGTCGGCCCCGGAGCGGGTGAACTCGTCGGTGTGGCACACCCCCGTGGCCTTCATCTCGACGAGCACCTCTCCGGCGCGGGGGCCTTCGAGCTCGACCTGTTCGATCACCAGGGGCTGACCGGGCCCGTAGGCCACTGCTGCGCGGGTCTTCATCCCTCCTCTCTACATGAGAGCAGGGGGTCGACCCAAGGCGCTCGGGTCAGCGATCTTCGAGCGTGCCGAAGACCCGGTCCCACAGGGGCATGGAGACGCCGAAGCCCTTGGTGTGGTCCTGGAAGTGGTGCTTCATGTGGCGGCGGCGCTGCTCCTTCATCAGGTTGGCGATGGGGCTCAGCCACGCGGCGCGCGGGGGCTTCACGTGGTGCGTCGCGAAGTGCACGTAGTCGTAATAGAGGTAGCCCAGCAGCAGGCCCGCGAAGACTCCCGGCACCACCGTCGCGGGGAGCAGCAGCGCGAAGAGGCCGTAGAAGAGGGAGGCCGCGCCGACGCTCAGGACCGGCGGCATCAGCAGCCGATAGTAGTCATCGGGGTACTGATGATGGATGCCGTGGGAGTAGAAGTAGAGCCACTTGCGCAGGTTGGTGGTGGGCGCGAGGTGGAAATAGAATCGATGGAGCACGTACTCCATCAGGGTCCAGAAGAGGAAGCCGCCGAGGAGGGTGCCGACCATCCGCGGGGCGCCCGCGAGGGTGGCGCTGCGCCAGGCGAAGTACCCGACCACCGGCGCGAACAGGAAGCCCGGCACCGCCGGGTGCACCTTGGAGAAGAACTCCACGAAGTCGCTCCGGAACATCCTCGGATGGACGAAGCGGTGCGTCGCGTTGATGTCACCGATGTACGGCCCGGCGAGCGGGCTCCCATCGATCACGGGCGTCTCTTCAGCCATGGTCTGCACGGGTGCGCTCATAGGTCAGTCCCGCCCTTCTGACAATCCCACTATGGGCCGCGTAATACGCGATGCACATGCGAAAAAGCCTACTCGACGCGCTCGTCGCCGCGCTGCCCGACGGCGCAGCCGCCCACCACGCTCAGCATGAAGCGCCGGCCCTCGAAGTAGGTGTCGATGCACCGCCGAAGCTCGGCCATCACCTCGTCGGCGTGCTCCGTCGCCTCGGCGCAGGCGCGCCACTCGGAGAGCGCCGCGGCCTGCACCAGGGGGTCGCCCAGCAGGTCGCCCGACGAGGCGTAGTCGAGAGAGAACTCCCAGGCGTCGACGGACACCCGCTCGAAGCCGTGGGCCTCGAACTCCACCCGCAGCGACTCCACCGTGGGCATGGCCTGGACGTACTGCTCCACGCGCTCGGCGAGGCGCCCGAGGTCGTGGCGCAGGGCGATCTCCCGCAGCAGGTCGATGACCTCCAGGAAGCTCCCTCGCAGCGGGAGCGTGAGGGCGAGCTGCCCCCCCGGGCGCAGCACCCGGGCGCTCTCCGCGAGCACCGCGCCGCGGTCGGTGGTCACCCGGTCGATGAGGTTGCCGATGACGTTGGTGAAGATCTCGTCGGAGAAGCCCAGCGAGGTGGGCGAGCCCTGCTTGAAGAAGATGCGTCGGCCGAGGTCTGTGCCGGCGCGGGCGCGGGCGAGCTCTAGGAAGCGGCCGTCCTGGTCGAGGGCGATGACCCGGCCGTCGCGCACCCGGTCGAGCACCTGCACCGCGGGGTATCCGGTGCGGCACACGAGGTCGAGCACGTTGGCGCGGGGAGGGAGGTCGAGGGCGAGCAGCAGCCGCTCGCCGAAGCGCTGGGCGAAGCGGGGGACGAACGCGGCGTCGTAGGCCAGGGCCTGCTCGATCGCCGCGTCGTGGGGGTTGATGGTCATTGGAAGGTGGGGAGGTTTGGAGCGCGAGGCGCCGTCGGCCCCCTCTCTGCGCTGCCGCGCGCCCTCACCCCCGCGGGGCGGGGGCATGGGCTCCGACGCTGGCAACGCAAGCGCGAACCTGTCAGCACCCCTGAGCCCTTGCCCCCGCCCCGCGGGGGTGAGGGCGCGCGGCAGCGCAGAGAGGGGGCCGGTTGAGTCATCAGCCCTTGAGAGAGCGGAGGTGCTCGAGCGCCTCGTTGACGAGGTCGCCCACGGTCGGGCCGCCGCCGCCCTCGGAGGGAGCTCCCTCGTCGTCGCCGGCGTCGACGTCGACCACGCGCTTGTCGCTGCGGAGCTTCTCGAGGTCCTTGATGACCGACGGGTCGCCCAGCATGGCGAGGGCCTCGACGGCGGCCGCGGTGACGCCCGCGTCGGCGTGCTTGATGAGGCGCAGGCAGAGCTTCACGCCGCCCGGCTCGCCGATCTCGGCCAGCACGAAGGGAACCTCCTTGAGGGCCGTGAGGGCCTTTCCGTCGTCGATGAGCTTCTCGATGGCGCGGGCCACCTCGGCGTAGCGGGAGTACCCGAGGTCGAGCAGGGTGGTGCCGGCGGCGTCGCGCACCGCGGGCTCGTCGTGGTCGAGCAGCCGGAGCAGCAGCACCGGGACCTCGGGGCCGGTGAACTCGCCCAGCAGGTCGGCCGCGCGCATCAGGCGGATGGCGGAGTCCTCGTCGTCGTCGAGGGTGAGCGCGTGGTCGATGGCGCGGCCGATGGCGGCGAGGTGCGCCGGGCCGCTGCCGTCGAGGAATTCCATCTCCGCGGCGCGCAGGGCGCGGTCGGCGGCGAACACGGTGGTCAGCTTGGCATCGAGGGCTTTGGTCATGGCGGCGCACACTTCGCGCGCTGCGCCGCCGGGGTCAAGATGGCATCGGGCGGGAAACTTACCGGGGTAGGGCCCTTCCTCCGGGCCCGAGGGCGTGATAGTCACCGCGCCCCCAACCGACGTTCGCTGTTGAACGTCCGGTCGGTCCTCGCTCCCGCGCAAGACGCGGGGGCCAACGTGAAGGTCCAGGAGGACAACACATCTATGGCAACGGAAGCACGGAGCACGCGGGCCTCGGATTACGAGACCGTGTTCATCCTTCGCCCGGACATCGATGGCGAGGCGTCGGAGAAGGTCATCTCCCGCGCGATCTCGTCCCTCGAGAGCACCGGCGCGAAGCTCACCAAGATCGAGAGCTGGGGCAAGCGTCGCCTCGCCTACCCGATCGCGAAGCAGCGCAAGGGCGTCTACGTCTACCTCCGCTACCTCGGCGCCAAGGGCACCGTGGCGGAGCTCGAGCGTAACCTCCGCATGCTCGACACCGTCATCCGCCACATGACCGTGGTGCTGGCCAAGGACGTCGACGTCTCGTCGGTCACCGTCGACCCCGAGGAGGTCAAGGTCCGCCGCATCGAGCTGTCCGCCGAGGACGACGAGCGCGACGAGAGCTACGAGGCCCAGCTCGGCCTGGCCGACGAGCCCCGCCGCGACCGCGACCGCGATCGTGACCGCGATCGCGACCGCGATCGTGACCGCGAGCAGGCTGCCCCCGCGGCGGTCGAGGCACCCAAGGACTCCGATGACGGCGCCGGGGCTCCCCCCGCGGCCGAGGCCTGAAAGGAACAAAGACCATGGCACGCTTTTCAGGTGGTGGGATGGATCCGTTCGACGATCGCGGCGGCTACAGCGAGGGCGGCGCGGCCGAGATCGCGGCCGAGAACATCGCGGCCCGTCGTCGCGGCGGGCGCAAGCGCGTCTGCAAGTTCTGCGTCGAGAAGGTCGAGGGCATCGACTACAAGGACGCCGGGCTCCTGCGTTACTTCCTCAGCGACCGCGGCAAGGTCGTCCCGCGCCGCATCTCCGGGACGTGCGCGCTTCACCAGCGGATGCTCATCGGCGCGATCAAGCGCGGCCGCATGATCGCCCTGCTGCCGTTTACGACGTCGGGTAAGTGAGAGGTCTACCGTGAGCAAGACTGTTCATGTGATTCTGCAGCGCGACGTCGCCAAGCTCGGCAAGGGCGGCGAGGTCGTGAAGGTGGCCTCTGGCTACGCGCGCAACTACCTCCTCCCGGAGGGCTTCGCGCTCTCCGCGAGCGAGGGCAACGTCGCTCGCTTCGAGCACAACAAGAAGGTCGCCGGCGAGAAGGCCGCGAAGATCCGCTCGGACGCCGCGGCGCTCGCGACGAAGCTCGGCGCGCTCGAGCTGACCATCGCCCGCACCGTCGGCGGCGAAGGCAAGCTCTACGGCTCGGTGACCCACAAGGACATCGAGGCGGCCCTCAAGGCCAAGGGCTACGACATCGACCGCAAGAAGCTGTCGGTGGACAACATCCGCTCGACCGGGACCTACGCCGTCACCGCCAAGCTCGCCCCGGAGGTCTCCGCGACCTTCAAGGTGAACGTGGTCGCCGACGCCAAGTCCTCCTCCTGATTCCGCCTCTCCTCCCCTCCCATCGCTAGACCCCCCCTCGCGCGCCCCTTCGTCGGGGCGCCGCGATGGCGCTCGCTCCGTGGAAAACGGGCCGTGCTAGCGTCGCCGCGTGAGACCGCTGCGCGCCATCGACGGCACCTCCCTCGTGCTCCCCGGCTGGGTGAGCGCCCACTCCCACGCCTTCCAGTACGGCCTGCGCGGCCACACCCAGCGCGCCCCGGGCGAGACCGGCACCTTCTGGTCGTGGCGAGAGGCGATGTTCTCGCTGGCCGACTCGCTCACCCCGGAGTCCCTCGCGGCGGTGTCGCGCGACGCCTTCCGGGCGCTCTACCGCTCGGGGGTGCGGTGCGTGGGGGAGTTCCATTACGTGCACCACCAGCGGGGCGGCGGGGCGTACGCGCAGCGCACGCTGCTCTCCGACGTGGTGATCGAGGCCGCCCTCGCGGAGGGCCTGCGGGTGACCCTGCTCCGGGTGGCCTACGCCCGCTCGTCGCACGGGCGCCCGCCGGAGGGTGCCCAGCGGCGCTTCTGCGACGGCGACGTCGACGACGTGCTGCGCGACCTCGACGCGCTGCGCTCACGCTGGGGCGCCGACGCGCGGGTGAGGGTCGGCGTGGCGCCGCACTCGGTGCGGGCGGTGCCGCGGGAGTGGCTCGGCCCGCTCGACGAATACGCGACGAGGTATGCGCTGCCCTTCCACATGCACGTGGCGGAGGTGATCGGCGAGGTGGAGTCGTGCCTGGCCGAGCACGGCCGCCGCCCGGTGGAGCTGCTCTCCGAGGCGGGGGTGCTCAACGAGCGCTTCGTGGCGGTGCACGCGACCAACCTGGAGCCCCACGAGGCGAGGCTGCTGGGCGAGGCGAGGGCCTTCGCGTGCCTGTGCCCCACCACCGAGCGCGACCTGGGCGACGGCCTCGCGGACATCGCCGCGCTGCGCGAGGCGGGCGTGCGGCTCTGCGTGGGCATCGACTCTCACGTGGTGACCGACCCGGTGGAGGAGATGCGCGCGCTCGAGACGCACGAGCGGCTGCGGCTGCGGCGCAGGGTGACCTGCGCGGGCGAGGAGGGGCGCACGCTGGCCGAGCAGCTCCTGGTGGAGGGCAGCGCCCACGGCGCGCTGGCCTGCGGCTGGGACGCGGCGGTGCGAGGCCGGGAGACGGCCTGGGACGCGGACACGGTGGTGGACCTGGAGTCGGCGCCGCTGCGGGGCGTGGCGCCGGAGCGGGCGCTCGACGCGCTGGTGTTCAGCGGGCACCCGGGCTGCGTGCGGCGGTGACCGCCCGGGCTCAGCCGTCCGACGGGCGCGCGGTGGCGGCGCGGTAGGGCGTCGCGCCGATCTCCCTGGCCTCGCGGTCGCCGTGCCACCAGCGGATCTTCGAGGCGAGCCGCATCGCCGGCGCCTCGACCCATCGGTGCAGCGCCCACGCGAGGACCATGGTGAAGGCGATGGCGGCGACGAGCACCGCGAGGGCGCCCGGCCCGCTGCGCACGTTGACGTGCACGCCGACGTGCCAGCGGGCCTGCGCCCCGGCCAGCGGGTGCAGCAGGTACACGCCGTAGGAGATGCGCCCGACGAACTGCAGCCAGCGGGCGCGCAGCCAGGTCTCGAGGCCGCCGACGCGGCCCGCCACGGTGAGCAGCAGCGCGGTCGCGACGCCGCCGAGGGGCTCGAGCCGGTCGAAGTGCACGCCCTGCCACGCGACCCAGGCGGCCAGCGCGAGGTGCGGCGCGAGCGGCAGGCGGCGTTTGGTGACCCAGTAGGTCGAGGCGCCCAGCGCGAAGAGGTACCAGTGCGGGATGAACCACCCGTGGATGAAGCGCCAGTGCATCCCCGCGTCGAGCGAGGGGAGCGCGGAGGCCAGCAGCACCCACGGGATCGCCGCCTTCGGGGCGTAGCGCAGGAGCGCCAGCGCCACCACGAAGACCATGTAGAACTGCACCTCGATGGCGAGGGTCCAGAAGATGGGCTGGATCGCAGGGAAACGCAGGATCCCCTGGAGGTAGAGCAGGTGCGCGCCGATGACGTGCAGCGGCGGCGGGGGGCGGCCGCGGAAGCCCATCGCGGAGATGATCCATGGGACGAACACCGCGAAGGCGATGGCGACCCAGTAGGGCGGGTCGAGTCTTACCTGGCGGCGTAAGGCGAAGCGCGCCGCGTCGCCGGGGGTGATGGTGCGGTCGCCGATGGTGTTGGCGATGACGAAGCCGGAGAGCACGAAGAAGACCTGCACCCCGAGCCAGCCGTGGTGCCAGGCGCGCAGCACCGTGTCGCCGAAGAGGCTGGCGAGGCCCGGGCGCAGGTCGCCGCCGGTGAAGTGGTAGAGCATCACCGCGCAGGCCGCGATGCCTCGCAGCGCGTCGATGAGGACATACCGTGGGCGGGGCGGAGGGTTCATCGTCCGGGGGCTAAATCCGAGGGGAGGGATTCGGGGCGCGGACCTGACTACCGCGACGGGGGACCTGTCAACCATCGGGGGCGTCAGCACGCGAAGCGGATGACGATCTCGTAGCCGAGCTCGACGCGCTCGTAGCGCGAGTGCCACCACGGGCCGACGGGCTGCGCGGGGCTCACCTCGGGGGGCATGATCGAGGCGCCTCGGACGTTGTCCGGGGGGTAGGCGATGAGCCCGCGCGCGACCCGGGAGCAGCTCTCGGCGGTCTCGCCGAGGGCGCGGAAGACCCCGTCGTGCTCGTCGATGTAGCTGGAGAGCGGGGCGCGGGGGGAGGTCGCGGTCAGCGCCTCGACGGCCCGCATCGCCTCGGCGCCGCGCAAGGTGAGGTCGACGTCGCCGGGCTCGCGGCGGAGGTCGACGCCGACGCACACCGGGTGCGCCTCGGAGCGCCAGCGGGCGAGGTCGCGCGCGACGTCGTCGTCGGTGAGCTCGACCAGCAGGCCCCGGGCGAGGAGCGACCCGATGGCCGCGTCGCAGTCGTCCTGGGTGATCGTCGAAGGGAGCACGTTGGGGAGGTTGCGCGCGCTCCACTCGGCGAGCACCGGGCGCCGGGCGACGACGGTGTCCTGCACATGCCACAGCACGGCGTACTCCGGGGCCGAGAGGCCGAGCTGCGCGAGCGCGTCAACGAGCGGTGCGGTCATCAGGGATCAGGCATCTCAGGTGCCGCGTCACGAGCCGCGCGACGCCGACGTGGGCTCTATGAAACGGCGCGGGGCCCGCGTCCAGTGTCGGGGGGGGAGGACGGGCGCCGTCGGGCCAGCGGTGTGGTAGCACCTCCAGCAGCGAAGATTCCACGGCGATGACCTCCCGTAAGACCCCTTACCTGCAGCGCCTCTTCGACGGGCCGATCGACGTCGTCGGCGACGTGCACGGCGAGCTCGACGCCCTGCTCTCGCTGATGCGGGTGCTGGGCTACGACGAGCGCGGCGAGCACCCGAGGGGTCGCCGACTGGTGCTGCTGGGGGACCTCTGCGACCGCGGCCCCGACAGCCCCGGGGTGCTCGCGCTGGCGCGGCGGATGATCGAGGAGGGCAGGGCGCAGGCCGTCCTGGGCAACCACGAGCTCAACCTGCTGAGGGAGGTTCCGAAGCACGGCAACGGGTGGTTCTTCGAGGACGACCACGACCGGGCGAGGGGGGAGTTCGCCGCCTCGCGGAGGATGTCGGGCGACGAGCGCGAGGGGGCGCTGGACTTCCTGAGGGAGCTTCCGGTGGCGCTGGCGCGCGACGACCTCCGGGTGGTGCACGCGGTGTGGGACGACGCCTCCTTCGAGCGCCTCGGGGCCGAGCTCGCGTCGTGGCCGCCGGAGCGAATCCACAGGGATGATGCGGGTCCGCCGGCGCTGCAGGCCGAGCTGGCGGGCCTGGAGCCCGCGAGGGCCGTGGAGCTGGGCCGCTACGGGGCGAGGCTCAACGACCGCGACGAGGTGCTCCCGCTGCTCGAGGCGGTGGGGCGCAGCGACGCGCTCTGGCAGCGTGGCAACCCGATGCGGGTGGTCACCTCCGGGCTGGAGACGCTCGCGGCGCGGCCGTACTTCGCCGGCGGCACCTGGCGCATGACCGACCGGGTGAAGTGGTGGGAGCACTACGATCACGAGACCCCGGTGCTCTACGGCCACTACTGGCGCTGGATGGATCCGGTCGCGCGAGGCAGCTACTCCAAGGGCGAGCCCGACCTCTTCGAGGGCGCCGCGCCCAACGCGTGGATCGGCAAGCGCCGCAACGCCTTCTGCACCGACTTCAGCGTGGGGGCCCGCTACAAGGAGCGGGAGATCGGGCGCACGGCGCCGTGGCGCACCCGGCTCGCGGCGGTGCGCTGGCCCGAGCGCGAGCTGGTCGACGACCACGGAGAGCGCCTCCCGCTGGAGTGAGCGCCTCCCGTATCAGAACGGGAACAGCGTCAGGTCGACCGCCAGCATCGCGCTCAGCCGGAAGACGCTGGCGTCGGCGCTGAAGGCCGCCTCCGCCCCGTTGGCCGCGGCGCGGGTCTCCTGCACGTGGCGGCCGAAGGGCACCATCGAGGCGCCCGCCGCGAACACGAAGGGAGAGCGACCGATGCCCCAGCGGAAGAAGATCCCCGGCGAGAGCACCTGCTCGGGGGAGATGCGGCTGGTCACGTCGAGGGTGGCCGACCGCTCGACGCCGTCGGCGCCGCGGAGGCGCACGCTGGCGTCGCCCAGCGGCAGCGAGAGCAGCGCCCCGAGGTCGATGACCGACACGTAGAAGCCCAGCGTGGAGGAGCGCACCGGGAAGCTCACGTCGAGCCCCAGCGCCCCGACCAGCCCCACGCTCGGCACCATCGCTCCCCCGGAGACGCCGCTCGCCAGGATGATCTCTCCGCCGCCCGCCACGCCCACGAGCCCGGTGATGGACAGCATCGGCCGGCGGCGCTTGAGCCGCCACGCGCCCGGCGGCGTCACCACCGACTCCAGCGCCACCCTGATCTGCTCGGGCGTGCGGGCATGGGCGATCTCCGCCGCCAGCACCATGCCGCGGGTGACGTCCGGAGAGAGCCCCGCGACGGGCAGCACCACCACCAGCGCCCGCTGGGAGAGCACGGCGATCTCCGTGAGCTCTCCACGCATCACCGCGGCGTACATCGCCGGGATGCCCTCGTGGAGGCGCACCCGCTCTCCTCCGCGGCGGTCGAAGAAGGCCACCTCCACGCCGCGGTCGAAGACCACCCCCATGGCGGTCAGCAGCGCGCCCACGCGGGGGATGCGGGCGTTGTTGCTGAGGCGAGGGGTCTGCGCGAAGGAGAGGGTGTTGCGGAGCTCGAGGAGCGAGGGGCGCAGCGCCTCCACCGGCCCCATGGCGTCGACGCTCAGCGAGCGCGCGTACACCGTCTCCAGCATCGCGTGGAACATCGTCGGAGACATGGTCTCGAGGTCCGCCCGGTTCATGGCGTAGGCCATGAGGAGCCCGCTGCCCTCGACGGCCAGCTTCGCCTGCTGGCAGAGCTCGGGCTCCCGGCCGGTGCAGGTGAAGTCCGATCCCACCTGGGAGAAGCGATCTCCCAGGTCGACGAGCACCCTCGACTCCGTCGCCGCCGCCAGCAGCTGGAACCACAGCCGCCCGGTGAGCGTGCGCGCCTCTCCCTCGCGCGGAGTGCGGCTCGCGACCTGCCTCGGGAAGCCCACCACGTCGGCCTGGAAGGCCGTGCGCAGCGCCGACCCCGCGGTGATGCGCAGGGCGGCGTCGGGAGCGACCAGATAGGCGCAGGTGTGCTCGAACCACGGCCTCGCGTCGCCGGTGCAGATGATGTCCCGGAGCTGGTCGAGCATGAAGCCCTCGACCTCCGCCTGGGCGCGGGACACCAGCAGGTTGGCGATGCCCCGGAGCGCCACCTCCACCAGGCCCGCGGCGCCGGGGAGGGCGGTGTCCGGGCGGTCCCTCTCGGCGTCGGACTCCGCGCTGCCGCTCTGCGCGCCGTGGCCCTCGCCGCGGTCGGCGGCGCCGATGGGAGGCGGCGCGCCAGGGAGCGGTCCGGCGGCGGTCCAGAGGGCGGTGACGCCGGAGGCGTCGGGGGTGAGGTTGCGCCCCCGGGCGGCGACGGCCACCTCGCGGGCCCGTCGCACCAGCGCGAGCTGCGCCGCCGTCGGGACGAAGCCGTCGACCACGTTGCAGAAGGCCGCGGTGTCCGTGAGGGCCGCGCGCACCTCCGCGCGGACGGGCTCCGGCGCGCTCTCCGCGAAGGCCGCGGCGAGCTCCACCTCGGGGCAGAGCCTGCGCGCGGTCTCGGCGCGCTGGGTCACCGCGGTGACGTGCGCGTCGAAGCGGGCGATCAGCAGGTCGCGGCGGAATGCGTCGAGGCCGCAGACGAAGCGGGCCGAGCGCCCCTCGGCGCAGAGGGCCAGCAGGCCCGCGTGGGTGGCGCGATCGACGCCGGGCGCGGGCTCGAAGCGCAGCGGCTCGATGGCCTGCACCCGGGCGCACACCGCGGGGAGGCGCGACCAGAGGTCGCTCATCACCAGCGAGCGCAGCGCGCCGTGGGAGCAGGTCAGCGGCGCCGTGATGATCGGCGGCGCCGCGAGCACCGTCACCGCGGGCGCGGGCGGCGTGGCGGGCGGCGCGGCGGGAGGCGCGGCGGGAGGCGCGGGAGGCGCGGGCTGCGAGAGCGCGGCGGCGGCGTACAGGAGGGACGCGAGCAGCGCGATCGGGCCGATGGGGAGGCGGGGGGAGTGGGTGCTCACGGGGTGCGACGGTTCCGGGGCTGCGGGTTGGCGACGCCGGGCGCGGCGGTGCGCGCGAGGGTGTCGTAGAGGGCGGCGCGGCGAGCGCCGGAGGCGAGGGCCGCGCGGGCGCGGCGGAGCTCGTGGGCGATGTGCTCCTCGATGCGCTCCCGGGGGATGGCGCCGGAGACGAAGGCTCCGTTGATGAGCATCGAGGGCGTGCCCAGCACGGGCACCGACTCGGCGATGGCGTCGTCGTTGGCGATGGCGCGGTCGAGGTCCGTCGGGGTCGGCGAGTCGAGGGCGTCGGCGAGGCGCAGCACGTCGAGCCCGAGCGCGGCGGCGTGGCGGTCGAGCGAGGCGCGGTCGAGCGAGCGCTGGTTGGCGTCGGCGTAGAGGTAGCTCAGCGCCGCGAAGAAGCCCTCGCTGCCCCGCTGCGCCCTCGCGAGCCCGAGCAGCACCGAGGCCCCCCAGGCCGCGCGGTGGAACGCCAGAGGGCGAAGCCGCACCACGAGGCGTACGTCCGAGGGATGCGCCTCGCGGGCGGCCAGCAGCGCCGGGAGTAGCCGCGCGCAGAAGGGGCACTCGGGGTCGAGGAAGGCCACGACGGTGACGGGCGCGTCGGCCGGCCCGAGCGAGGGAGCGTCCGCCACCGGGACCCACACCCGCCGTGAATCACCCGCCCCGGTCGCGACCGCCGGGGTGCTCGTGGTCGTCGGCAGCGCGGGCCTCGCCCTCCCTGCTCGTCGCGCCGCAGGGACCGCCGCTGCGCTCGCCTGCGCCCGCTGCAGCGCCGCGAGCGCCATCGCCCTCGCCCGATCGGCCGCGGCGTCCGCGTCCGCCGTCGCCGACGCCGAGCTCTCCTCGGGCCGCGAGGGATCGCCGTCGTCGCCCGCCTCCGCCGACTCCCCGTCGCCGCTCTCCTCGTCGGGCTCGGCGCCCTCTTCTTCCGAGGGGCGTCCGCCGTCCGGGGAGCGCCGCACCACCAGGCCCTGCTGTCGCAGCAGCGCCACCACGCGCCTCGCGACGCGCTCCTCGTCGAGCACCACCTGCTGCTGGCTGGAACACCCCGACAGCGCCGCCAGCAGCAGCGCGAGGAGGGGGCGCCGCCGCCCGCGGGCCTGCGAAGGGACCACCATGACGGGCGCGAGGGAGCCACAGTGCCCCATGCGCGGGCAAGGCCCCCCTTGGAGCTGATGGTTGACCTCATCTTGGCGTCGCGGGCGCTCCCCAAGATGAGGTCAACCATCAGCCCTTGGAGGGCCTGGGGGTCGGGGTTCGGGCGAAGGCGCTCACCGCCGACGGGGGGAGCCTTGCAGCGTCGGGATGATCCACCGCCCCGCGACGGTCGTAGCACCGCCTCCTCGTCGGCGACCCCGCCGCCTCCGCCGCCGCCGCCCGTCGCCACCCTCGCGCGGCGCTGAGATGCCTACAAAAGTAGTGGATTCGTGATGGCACACGCGTCGCTCCGTCCGCGGCCCCTGCGATGGCCGATGGCGGTGTCCATGCCCACGTCGGAGCCCGCGACCCCGTCCGCGACGGGGTCGTCCACGGGCTGGCGCGCGATCACTTCGCCGCGTTCGTCGAGCGCGTCCAGGAGGGCGGTCGATCGCTACTTCGCTACGTCGTCGCGGAGTTCGAGGCCTTCGTGCGCTGCGGCTGTCGTCGCGTGGGCTCGTGGCGGAGGTTTAGGTGGGTTCAACCTGCACGCGGGGGTGCGCGTCGAGGCGGATGATCGCGATGCGCTGGAGCGGCTGTGCAGGTACATGGCGCGGCCTGCGGTGGCGACGGGGCGGGTGAGCGTGCTGCCCGACGCCAACCTGGCGTACCGGGTGAAGTCACCGCGGAGCGCCGGGCGACCCACCGTGTGACGAAGCCGATGGAAGTCATGGGTCGTTTGAGCGCGCGGTCGAAGGGCGCACGGGACAGACCGACGCCTCCGGTGCGACGCTCTTCGCATGACCCCGCGAACGACGCTCTCCGCGCGCCCGACCCGTGCGCTCCTGTCACTGAGCCTTGTCGTGCTCGGGTGCTCCGAGGTGGCAACACCGGGCGACGCCGCGGCGGACGTGCCCGGCGCCTGCAACGCTCGCCACGACGTGCCCACGATGGCCATACGCACGGTCTGCGACGGCATCGGGGTGGCGTCCTGCGAGCAGGTCGCCGCCGCCAGCGGCGCGGGGCTCCGCACCTACGCGACCTGCATCGCCGTCACGAACGTGTGCGTGTTCGCCGACCGCTGCGCGTCGCTCGACGTCGCGAGCTGTCGGTGCGGGACGGAGCCGCCCTGCCACGAGGGCGAGGTCTGCGCGGCGGGCGCGGCGGGCGGCGTCCCGCACTGCGCCTGCCTCGGAGCGCAGGCGCCGTAGGCACGCGCCACCCAGGCCGCCAGCACGGAACTCCGACGACGCTTCGGGCACGACCTCCGCGAGCCGGAACGAGGTCTGGCAGCCCGAGTGGTGCGTCCCGTCGCTCACGCCTGTCCGTTGGTCTCATCTTTGACGAGTTCTCCGTGGCCCTTTCGGCGGTCTTCCGTGGCGGGGTGAACCGCTCGGATCGGACCCATGGCCTGCACGGTGAACCCCGCCACGGGGCCGAACACGCCCAGAATCCCCGACGGAAATGAGACCAGCGGAGAGCGCTCCCTTCACCCCGGAGGGGAACATGAGCCGGTCCTCCTATGGGCCAACGGCAACGCGCTCGTCCCCACCAACATCGACGCCCACGGCCGCAGCGAGACCGTCGTCACCGCCCGCACCGGCTTCACCGTCGGCGTTGACCTCGCCAACGACCAGGCCGCCGACGCGCTCTCCCCCTTAAACCTGCGCGACGGACACCCCGCCGAGCCAAGGCGGCTTCCCGGGAGCTTCTGCCAACGCTCGCGAGAGCGGGTGTCCGAGGCGATCGCCGTCAGCGGCTCGTCCGACTCGAGCAGACGCGCCTGCGCCCTTCTTCGTCTCGTTCGTCATCGTTTGCTCGACACCCATCTCAGCCTCCTGGACTACCCGTCGTCCAGATCAACCGGGTGCGCATGAGGCGCTGCGGCAGGTGGTGAAACGGTGGGGCCACGCGACGCCGCGCTCGGTGACCGCGGACGACGCGCGGGCGCGGCTGCGGGCGCTGCGTTGCGGGTAGGCGGGGACCGAGCGCGCGGGAGAAGCAAGTGGGGCAACGACCGCCGGGAGGGTCACGCCGACCGGATGGGTGGATCTGCCGCTGTGGCTCCTACCCCTCAATCACACTGCGTGATGCTGGCGAGCGCCTTCGATGGGACGATGTTGGCCGCTGCAAGCGGTAAAGGCGAAGTCAGGGCGGAGGAGTATAGATACAACGTGTTGTGGAGAGTCCCCCGGCGCCTCCCGGGAACGTCACTGGGCCGCCGCGAACTGCCCCGGCGATGATGTCATCATAGCCGTCAGCGTTGGCGTCAGTGATCGAAATATCCCCGAAATAATAACTGATCGCGACGTCTCCGCAGTACCGTGGCAGGCTCATGATCGAGGGGTAATCGTGATGCGGCCCGACATATCGATAGATCCTTATCCCGTTGAGGCTTCTCAATGGGAGATTCTCTATCCGAACGACCAGGTCCATGGCTCCGTCGCCATCGAAATCGCCACCGCGAACACTCCCGGGAGTGGTGTCGGAAGGCAGGTCCAGCGGGATCTGGACGCTCGCGGGCAGTTGTCCATTGAACCGGGCCCACAACGTCGACGTCCCCCGCGGCTCAGGGTTGTAGTCCCGCATGATCAGGTCGAGCGATCCATCCCCGTCGAAGTCACCGGGGGTCGACCACTCCACGCTGCTCGCGCCCGGCACGGGCTCGGATGCAGGTTCACCCGCAATCGTGGGCGCGCCTCCGCGCAGGAACATGAACCTGGCAGACATCGGGAGAGGAGTCCCGGGGAAAGTCGTCCCGTCGCTGGTCGTACGGTTGTCGGTCCCGACCAGATCGCCGAAGCCGTCGCCGTCGAGATCGCCAGGACACCCGAAATGCACGACATCGGTGATACGAGTGACAGTCCCGGCGATCGTTCGCGTCTCATACGCGATGCCGCGGCGGACCTGCGGAGTCGAAGGTGAAGACGATGGCACGACCGTCAGCACCCATTGATCCGATTCGTACGTGTTCGTGATCCCGTCGGCGACGCCGTCACCGTCCACGTCGCGGACATGGTCGACGACCCCCCGCGAACCGTCGACCGCCGGCAAGACGAACTCCCAGACGGGCGATGGATTCGAGGCCACGACGGTGCCGCGACGCGCGAAGAGCCGCCAGAAGTGCACGCCGGGAGACAGCGCGGCCGCCGGGCGGAACTCATCGACGGAGAGATCCTGCGTCGACTCGACGCGCGAGCACGCACGATCGGCGCAGAGCTGAAGCCGCACGCCGTCGACACCAGACGCTCGCTGCCAGCGGAGGCGAGGCCGCCGCCCGCCGAGGATCGAGGTCGACAACGGCGCGATGAGACGGACGTCGGACGAGACGCAGACCCCGCCGACGCACCGCGTGGCGCCCTCACAGGCATGACCACAGGCGCCGCAGCTCGCGTCGTCGAACGCCAGCTCCGCCCCGCATGGAACCCCAGAGGAACAGGTCGCAAAGCCCGGGAGGCACGTGCCCACACATGCCGATCCGTGGCAGGTACGACTCGTCCTGCCGTCGTCCCGACAAAGGGAGCCGCAGGCGCCGCAGTTGTCCGGATTGTCGTGGATCGGAGTGCTGCAGGTCGGACCTCCGCCACAGCGGGCGGTCCCTGCCGGGCATGGGACGCAAGCGCCCGCGTTGCAGACCTCCGCGTTCGAGCACGCGTGTGCACAGGCACCGCAGTTGTTCGGATCGTCCAGGAGCGACGTGCTGCAGATCCTGCCACCGTCACAGCGCGCGAGCCCTGCCGGGCACGGAAGGCAGGCGCCTTCACGGCAGATGTCCGCGTTCGAACAGGTCTGCGTGCACGCGCCGCAGTTGTTCGGATCATCGAGCACGGAGACGCACATCCTACTGGCGCCGCAACGATCGGTGTCGGCGGGACAGGGACCCTCGATGCAGGCTCCAGCGACGCATCTGTTGAGGAGATCGCATTGGTGACCACAGGAGCCACAGTTCGCGTCGTTGGTCTGGAGGTCGAAGCAGGTGCCTCCGCAGAACGTCTGGCCGGCAGGACATGGGCCGCACCTCCCGGCGTTGCAGACCTCCTCGGCCCCGCAGACCCGTCCGCACAGCCCGCAGTTCTGACGGTCGGTGCGGAGGTCCTGGCAGCGTCGGGCACCACACGCGGAGTGGCCCTCCGGACAGTCGACGCAGTCGCCGTCATCGGAGCATCGCTGACTCGGAGGGCAGACGCGGCCGCATGCGCCGCAATTTTCCTCGGACCGAAGGTGTGTCCCACAGCTTCGAGGAGCGTTGGGATTGCAGGTGGCCCAGCCGACGGGGCAGGGGTAGCAGGTGCCGCTGACGCACCGGTCCAGGCCACAGTCGACTCCGCAGCTCCCACAGTGGCGAACATCACTCGAGAGGTCGACCGCGCAGGGGAATGCAGGGTCACACGTGGCATGGCCGTGGGGGAGGCACGCAACAGTGCAGCGGCCGTCGACGCAGATGGGATAGAAGTTGCCGCTGGGTGAGCGGCAGACGACGCGGGCCTCGCCGCAGTTGAAGGGATCGGACAGGACATCGGCATCATGGACGGACGCATCGACTGCATCGTCGAACGCGACTGCCGGATGCGGAGGCTCGTTGCACCCCGCCAACACCATGCAGAGAGCCCAGCGCAACCGTCGCACGACGTCGACGTTACGCCCGGCGACCGGCGTGGTCACGACCCGTCGCTCGTCAGCGCCGCGCAGCGTCTCCACCTCCGCGGCGTCGGCCTTCGCGGTGAGGCCCTCCACCATGCCCGTGAGGCGGCCGATGAGGTCGTCGGAGCCGATGAGTTCGCCGATTCCGTAGAAGAACCGCAGTGACCCGCCCTGCACCGCCAGGTCGAGGCCCAGCACCTCCGAGTTGTAGCGCCCCGCCTGCGGGACGACCCGTTGGTAGCGCCAAGGCGGCGTCCCGGGAGTTCCTGCCAACGCTCGCGGCAGCGCGTGCTTCGTACACTGGATGCTCTGTGAACCCGAGCGGATCTGCGCCAGCGAGGGTGCCGCGTTGGACGACTTATCCCCTCGGGGTGGCGCTCGGCTTCCGGCTCGCGATGCGCCGCGCCCGCGACCTCGGCCTCGACCTCGTGCGCGCCACGCCCGCCGGGGCGTGACGACGCAGGCAACCGCGGTGGCCGGCGCGGCGACCGATCGCCAACGCCGGTAGGCGCCGTCAACAGCCGTCGGGCGTGGCGCGCACGCAGTCGAGGACCGCCTGACTGCGCGGCCGCAAGCCATCGCCGCGGGTGTACGAGATGCGCTGCGCACACTGCGTCGACGGGTCGCGGGCGGTGTCCGAATAGAACCCGTGCGCGCCGCGCGGCGGGGAGGTTCCGGCCGGCACGGGGATCTGGTCGATGCGACACGCGGCGTGCCCCTCGCGGTCGGCCACGCGCCGTCGCCCGTGCGCGGCCGTGCACCACTCGGCCGGGTCGGTCGTCGCGCTCAGCAGCTCGGTCACGTCGCAGCGCACCGTCGTCGCGGTCGGGTCGCGACACCACGGTGGCTCTACGCAGCCCAGCGGTCGCCCCATGGGATCGCAGCACGTCGGTGATGCCTGGGTCGGAAGAACCAGCGGGAGGCATCGCCCCCATGGCGTCGCGAGCAGTCGATCGAGCAGCGGGCGCACCAGCGGCGCGTAGTCGTCGCGCTCGATCGAGAGGAGGAAGCCCGTGTTGTACGTCTCGGCGAAGCGGCGCGCCGTCTCGATGAGCCGTCGTGGGAGCGGGCGCTCGACCGTCGCGGTGGCGAGCAGGGCGTCCCAGTCGACGGTGCCCCACGGCGTGGTCGGCGGGTCGAGCGGAACGGAGGTCGCGACCGCGAAGACGACTCGCTCCGGGTGGAAGGGATGGAGTCCGGTGAATCCCCGGTCGGGGTGGCTGCGCTCGATGTACCGATCGAGCGACCAGGTGGGGTCCTGCGGTGATCCGTCGGCGTAGCGGGTCAGGCGGTCGCGGAGGGAGGCCTCGGCCCAGCGCGAGCTCGCCGGGTCGAAGACGTCGGTCGCGTCGTCGCACGGCGCGGCGGGGTCGGCGCGGCGACAGTCGCGCACCGAGGCGTCGTCCTGCGGAGAGATGACCACGATGGCGAGCCACGCGTCGGGTCGCCGGAAGCCCGCGGCCGGGTCGGCGCCGGGCTGGGCGGCGTGAACGGTCAGCGCGCGCCACGCGGCCTCCAGCGGCTGCTGCACGGCGCAGCCCTCGGCGCCGAGGTCGGTCGCGCACGCGAAGTCCGCGAGGCCCTGCGGAGAGTCGTCTTCGTCGGTGCCGAAGCGCAGGAAGGCCGGCAGCGGAACCCGCGCGGCGGGGCACGCCCGCGGGCTGAACGCGCCGTCGTCGCCCGCGTCGGTGCAGCCCGCGACGGCGGTGCCGTGGGTTCCGAGGTCGGCGGAGACGACCGCGACGTGGGCGCTCGCGAGGGCCTCCGCGCCGACCGGGTGAACGACGGCCTCGGCCACGCCGGCGAGCGCGCGGGAGAGTGCCGCCGCGCGGGGACCCATCGGCGCGGAGTCATCGAGCACGAGAAGGAGGTCGAGCAGGTTGGGGCCGTTGTTCGCGAGATGCAGCCGCACGTCGGCGTGCACGCAGGACGGCGCCGCGATGGGCTCGCGGTCGAGGCATCCGGCCAGCAGCACGATCGCGCAGCCGCGAGAGAGACGTCGCATGGTCATCGCAGCTGCAACGCGGGGGCCAGCGCGGGAGAGGGGAGGTGACGACGCCCGGCGTTCGCTTTCGACCCGCTCGCGCTCGTGGGACGGTGCGCGCTCACCCATGCGCCCGACCCCACTGCTCGTCGCGGCCTCCCTCGCGCTGCGGATCTCGCCGGTCGGCGCGATCCCGCTGCTGCGCGGCTTCGGCGGACCCGACGGGTACGGTCTCGCCGAGCACTGCGTGCATCCGAGCGACGACGGCTCCTATGCCGGTCCGCACCCCGATGCGCGCGCGACGCCGGTGGCCATCGACCTCCGCGCGGCCTTCCCCGAGGGGCTGTCTCTGTTCGAGGCGCGGGTCGATCACTTCTTCGTCAACACCAACGGCAACATCACCTTCGCCGCGCCCCTCGTCGACCCGACGCCCGCCGTCTTTCCGGTCGCCGGACGGCGCGACGCCCTGCCCCGCGGGCGAGGTCTGCGCGGCAGGGGAGTGCCGCCGACCGGGAGCCGCGGCCCTCGACGCGGGAGCGCCGCGCGTCGACGCTGCGGGCACCGAGGCGGGCGCAGGAGGGGTGATGATGACGAGCGGGAGCGACGGGTGCGGTTGTCACGCGGGCCGCGCGCGGGTGGGGCGGTCGGGCGTCGCGCTGGTGGCGTGCGCGGCGCTGTGGGCGATGCGCCGACGACGGGTACGGCCCCGGGCGCGCCGCTGACGGGGCCCTGCGCTGGCGCCGCCCGCGCCGATCAGAACGCCACGCCCGCGGCCAGGCGCACGAAGGGCCACACCCGCCCGTCGCTCTCGGCCCGCTGCCGGGACGGCGTGAAGCGCACGTACTCCCCGCCGCCGCGCCGGTCGGCACGCCGAGCGCCCGCGCCGTCGCGTCGTCGAAGCACCCGCCGAGCTCGCGGTGCAACGCGCCCACCTCCTCGCGCAGCGCCAGCGCGACGAGGCGCGCGAGAAGGGTCCCCATCCCCAATGGTCTTCATGGCGTGGCAGTGTGCGCGGGGCGCGCCTCCCGCGACAGCACGAGCGCCGTCCCGAGCGGTCGAGGTCATGTCGGACGGTCACAGAGTCTGTGACTGCCGATCGCCCCTCGGAGGCCCTCGCCGTCGCGACGTCGCCTACGGGTTGACGAACGCGGCGCGCCCGTCGAAGGCCACCGCCGCCGAGGACGCCCGGCAGTTGCCGTCCTCGTCGGGGTCGAGGTCGGTGATCGAGAGGATGAGCCGTCGCACGAGCCCCATCAGCTCGGACCCGATGACCAGCGTCTCGGTGGCGGCGATCATGCCCGCGGCCGGAATCTCGCCGCCGACGAGGCCCTCGAAGGTGTCGTCAGCCCGCCAGCGGATGCGCACGTACGCGTTCTGGATCGGGATCACGAAGCGCGCCGTGAGCACCGCGACCGGCAGCCAAGACGGCGTCCCGGGAGTTCCCCCCAATGCTCGCGGGAGCGCGTGCTTCGTACACTGGATGCTCTGTAAACCCGAGCGGATCTGCGCCAGCGAGGGTGCCGCGTTGGACGACTCATCCCCGGCCATCGCGATCGCCAACGGCAAGCTGCACGAGAGCTTCGTCGAGGCCTTCACGCTCGGGGTGCTCTGCAACGTCCTCGTGTGCCTCGCGGTGTGGATGGCGCTCTCCGCGCGCACCACGACCGACCGGATGATGGCCGTGGTTCCGCCCATCGCCGCGTTCAGCACCGTCGGCTTCGAGCACAGCGTCGCGAACCTCTACCTGCTGCCCGTCGCGCTCTTCGCGGCGCGCGAGCCGACGGTGCTGCGGGCGGCCTCGCTCGACGCCACCCCGGAGTGGCTCACCGTCTCCCGGATGGCGATGAACCTCCTGCCGGTCACGCTGGGCAACATCGTCGGCGGCGCGGTGCTGGTCGGCGTGACCTACTGGATGATCTACCTGCGGCGGTCGTGACGCCCGGCCAGGGGTCCCGTCGCGGCTACGCCGTCACCGACACGTGCGCGTCTCGCGGTCGCAGCGCCACGCCAGCGAGTGCACGCCGTACTCTCCCTCGTCGCCGTACGCTCCGACCGCGTCGAGCACCAGGTAGCGCCCGCCGGGGATCACGTACGCCCGGATCCGCGGCTCGGCGACGGGGCGGTCTTCCCAGGCGGTGAGCGTGAGTCGGGGCCCGCCGGGCTGCCAGCGCAGCTCGACCCGGTCGGTGCCTCGCTCGGCGGCGTTCTCTCCGCCGCCGAAGGTGCGCCGATGGACCACTCGAACGGTCGCGCCCGGAGCCCACTCGAAGGGCTCCGCGGAGAGTTCGCGGCGCAGCGGGCGCAGGTCGACGAAGCCGTCGGAGAGGAAGCGGGCGCGCAGCCGGGCGCGCACCTCGGGCGGCGTCGCGACGGTGTGCGGATCGTCGAAGTACCCCGCGTCGGTCACGGGAACCAGGCTCACGGCGCGCTCAGCGGTCTCGCCGCTGAAGGCGACGTGCCAGACGGTGTTGGCGTTGAGGTTGGATCCGCTCTGGCCGACGAGGCACGCGGCGAGGTGGCGCCGGGGCGACCACGCGAGGCAACCCGGGTCCATCGGTTCGGTGTCGGGGAGCGAGGGCTCGGTCGTGGGCAGGGCGCCGACGAGGGTGGCATCGGGCAGCGCGTCGGGCGGAGCGGTCGCCCCGGCATCGAGGGCCGGCTGCGTCGGGGCGACGGGCGGGGCGACGGGCGGGGCGACGGGCGGGGCGCGGCGACACGCGAGCGGGAGCAGTGCAGCGAGCGCGACGATGAGGCGGGCGTACATGCGCCGACGATACGCGACGGTGGACCGAGGCGTCGGGCGGGTCAGCGCGCGATCAGCTCGATGCGCGCCTGCCGACAGATCGGGGCGCAACCCGGTCCGTTGGGCTGAACCAGGCGGTAGGTCGGCGCGACGCGCGCGTCGACGTGGAGCCCCGCAGCGGTTGTGACGCTCACCTCCAACACAGAAGGCAGGGGTCGCGAGTCCCCCAGAAAGGAGACCCGGAGCGAGCCGTCGAGGCCCACAGGGTTGTCCACGAAGGTGGTTGCGGCGCCGACGTGGGCGCTCTGGGCGCGGCGATCAAGCGACGAGGGGACACCCGAGGCGAGTCGCTGCCTCGCACATCCGATCATCATAGGAAGCGAGGCGAACAGGCTGCCCCTGGGCTCGTAGGAACTCGAGAGATGCCAGGTGCAGGGCGTCGAGGGTCCGAAGGACGACCGGAAACGGCTCCATGGCCCGGGCGAGCACGGCGGGCGTCATCTCGAGGAAGGCGACGCGGTCGAGCAGGTCGCGCAGCGCGGCGCCGTGGGTATCCACCCTCCCGGAGGCATGGAGGCGTGTCCAGCACTCGTACTGGAGAAGCCGACTGCTGATCAGCGGCTCCTGCCAGAGGCTGTCGGGTGGGTGCCGGGTCTCACCCAGCAGGTGCGCGAGGGCGACGGAGGTGTCGAGGTAGATCATCGCTCCCCGCGGTCGCGCGCGAGGTCGGCCAGCGCCTCCTCGGTGGGCTGCACCGGGATGCGTGGCGGCGGCGTCACGGACACGAACCTCGGCGCCGTCACGCATCCCTGGCGAACGAGCTCTGCCAGGAAGGCATCGGGGACGGACAGGCTTCGACCCTCCCGCGGAGGAACGAGCTCGGCGACCACCCGGTCACGGTCGGTCACCAGGACCGTCTCCCCACGGCCCGCGAGGCGGACAAACTCGCTCAGCCGATTCTTCAGGGCCTTGATGCCGATGGCGTGCATGGTTTCACGGTAGCTACAAGTAGCCACCACGGCAAGCTACGGCTCGACCACCGGCTCCCCCTCGAACCCATCGAACATCGCGTCGCCGGTGCTGGCGTCCGGCGCAGCGCCCTCGCCACCAGCCAGTGCCTGCGACGACGTCAACCCCAACCGCTGGACCACTTCAGCAGGCGTGTACCAGGAAGAGCTGCATGAGTGGTCCACGGCGCCGCCACAACCACGCACGCGATGCAGCCTGATCACGACGCGGCGGTCCCGACCGATGTCGGCGCTCTCGATGCGCCTGTGCCGCTCGACCGGTCGACCCCCACCGATGTTCCCCCCGCGCCCGATGTTCCCCCCGCGCCCCGTCGCGCCAATCAGTGGTTCGCACGTTCCCTCTCGGCGTCCCGCCCTGCACTGGTCCCTGCCTGCGGGCGTCGGTGGCGCGCAGGTCGCGCTCTGTCGCGATCGGGCCCTGACGGTCGGCTGCGTCTCCTTCAACGCCGTCGGAGCCGCTGGCGCTCCCGGTGTCGACCTCGCGCCGGGCGTATGGTTCTGGGCGCTACGCGGCGTCGTAGAGGGTGCAGCGCTTCCACGCTCCCGTCGTGCGCCCGGTCGTGCTCGCTCTCGTCGGCTCGGACGCCGCCGCGGTGGTCTACCGCTGACCGTGCATGGCGGAGGTGAGCGGGTTCAACCTCCATGTGGGCGGGCAGCGCGGGCGCGAGCGCCTACCCCGGGTTCGACGGGCTCTGCGAATAGAGCGGCTGCCGGTCCGGCTATCGCGGAGGATGCCGGACTCGAACCGGCTGCCCGCGTCGCCGCGGGTCACGCGCTTCCAACGCGCTCGACAGACCTGATGTCATACCCTCCAGGAGAAACCGCGGAAGGAGGGGGAGTCGAACCCCCAAGGCAGTGCGCCGCCAGGGTTCAAGCCCGGCCCCGTCTCCAGTCGGAGTGCCCTTCCATTCGTACAGCGATCGATCTTCGAGGCGGAGGATGCCGGATTCGAACCGACTCCCCGCGATTTCGCGGGTGGCTCCTTAGCAGTGAGCTCGACACACCAGATGTCTAATCCTCCAATCGGGAAAACACGGCGGAAGGGGAGGGAGTCGAACCCCCAAGGCTCATCGCTCGCCCACTTTCGAAGCGGGTGCCGTCGCCAGTCGGCTGGCCCTTCCGTTCGTACGATGCGTTCGTCCCTCCTCCTTTCCTTCTCCAATGGACACGCCGACGGGTGCTGCCCCCGTCTACCCGGCTTTGCAGGCCACGGCTCCACGCTGGTGGGCGGCGTGTGATGCGAACTCTCTTCCGATATCCAACCCACACCATCGCCTGCAGAGTGACGGTGCCATCACCCGATGTCCCAAATGCAGGAGACCCGGCTCTTCCTTGTCGGGAGGAGCCGGGCCTCGATGGGACCCTCACGTCATCGGCGCGGGGCCAGTTACCCCCGCGAACGCCCGATCACGGCTCCAAGCCGACCGTTGCCGCGACAACAACTGCACGAAACGTGCAGCGCCGCGGCGTTGGTCGATGAGAGCTGGGATCGGCGGGTGACGTTCATGACGGCAATCTCTACCCCGATGTCTAACCGGACAACCCCACGGCCGTCAAGCCACAAGCCACATTAATTATCATTGGAGTGCGAATCACCGTTCAGAACGACTGGCCATCGAAGTGAAACACCATGAACCGCGGGCTCCCCGTGGGGTCGACCACGATGGCGCCGTCGTCGCGGTCGCCGTTGCGGTGCACCAGGTGGGCGCTGCTGCCGCCGCTGCCCTGGGCGTAGATCGACACCCGCGCCCCGACCCGCACCCTCGCCGCCACGCGCGCGACGAGCTCGCCCGAGGTGGCCGGCGCGAAGGGCGCCGCGTCGGAGTGCAGGCCCAGCGTCGCCGCGTAGTCGACCTGCTGGTCGCCGTGGAAGCCCTCCGCCCACGCCGGCCACGGGAGGTCGTGCGCCACCTCGGCGAAGCGCACCCGCGGGTCGACCCCCGCCGCCGTCGACGCCACGTTGACCACCATCCGGTACACCGCGCCGCCCGCCTCGACCTGCACCACCACGTGCGTCCGGTTGGGCATCGCGCACTGCGTATCGGCGGGCGTCACCACCGCCCGCACCACCCCGTCGAGCCGGCCGTACCCCGCGGGCAGCGCCGTCCCGAAGGCGCTCGCGCACGCCGCCGCGGGCGACACGTCCGCGGAGGGCGCGTCCGCGGAGGCGACGTCCGCGGAGGGCGCGTCGGGGAGGGCTGCGTCCGCGGAGGCGACGGGCGACGGGTCGGAGCACCCGGACAGGAGCAGCGCGGCGAGTACGGGGACGCTTCGGGCGGACATCGCGACGGTGCTCGCACGGGTCGCACCCACGCACCACATCCCCGTCTCTCTTCGTCAACCACGGGACGCCGGACGTGGAGTCGGTGGGCAAGTGCGAGGAGGTCTGCCTCTGGTTCCGCGGCCCCGGGCCGGAGCCCGAGCGCGACGCATGGTCCGGCGACCGCCATAGGCGACGCACCCGTTGATGCCCTGGCAACCGACAGCCCCGCCGAACCGCTCACCGATCGCCTGCTCCGAACCTCAGGTGAGGGCGCTCGGCTGGTCACCCCCTGGGGATGGCACTACAAAGCGCGTCGCGTGAAGACCCCCGAGCCGATCGACGACCGCGCCTCCGTCATGCCGAGGCCCGTCGAGCACCGGGTGCTGGTCTTCGGCGCCTTCGCGCTCTTCGCCGGGGTGGTCCTCGCCACCGTGGGGCGCATCCTGATGCCCTACTTCGCGCCCATCCTCCTCGCGGGGATGATCGTCTCGATGACCCACCGGCTCTACCTCCGGCTCGTCGCGCGCCTCAAGGGCCGCAAGGAGCTCGCCGCCGCGCTGATGCTCGTCGGCATCACCCTGCTGGTGTTCATCCCGCTCACCCTGATGCTCCTGCTGCTCATCCAGCAGGCCTCGTCGCTGGTCGAGGCGCTGCGCCACGTGCACCTCCGCGAGCTCGACTCCAACCCCCGGGTGGTGAGCCTGCTGGGCCTGCTCGGGCGGGTCGTCCCAGGCTTCAACCCCGCCACCATCAACCTCCAGCAGCTCGTGCTCGGCGCGGTGCGCGGCCTGCCCGGCCTCGTGGCCTCCTCCGGCGGACGCCTTCTGGGGGGCCTCGCCAACGTGGCCTTCGGCTTCCTGGCGATGCTCCTGGTGTCCTTCTATTTCTACACCGAGGGCGACCGGCTCACGGAGGAGGTCTCCTCGCTCTCTCCGCTCCCGTCGTCGTCCAACCGCGAGATCGCCGCGACCTTCCGGGGCGTCATCGACAGCACCCTCCGGGGGCAGCTCGTCACCTCCGCCTCGCAGGGCGTGGCCACCGCCCTGGGCCTCTGGATCACCGGGGTCCCCAGCGCCCTCTTCTGGGGCGCCGCGGCCTCGCTCTTCGCGCTCATCCCCCTGGTGGGTCCGGCCACCGTGTGGGCCCCGGCGACGGCCTACCTCTTCTTCCGCGCCAGCCGAGGCGAGCCCCTGTGGCGGCCCATCGTGATGCTGCTCTGGGGCCTGCTCATCGTGTCGCTCATCGACAACGTCGTGCGCCCGCTGGTCATGAGCGGCGGCACCCGGCTCTCCGCGGTGGTGCTCTTCTTCTCGATCATCGGCGGCCTCCGGGCCTTCGGCTTCATCGGCCTCCTCCTCGGGCCGCTGGTGTTCGCGCTGCTGGTGACGGTGATCCACCTCTACAAGCGACTGGTGCTCGGGCGCCCCCCGCACTGAGGGCCTTCGGCATCCGCTTGAAATTCAGGCGAGTCGTGAGGTGGGTGCCGTACGGAGCCGCGCTGAGGGCCCCACACGACGCCCTGGTTGGAGGTACGATCGCCCCCGTGATCGTCGAATGCCAGAAGTGCGGCGCGCCCCTCTCGGTCGTCGAGGGCCTGCGCCTGGTGCAGTGCACGTACTGCGGGGCGACGAGTCAGGTGCGCTCGGGACGCACCGTCGCCCAGCCGCAGTATCCGCCGCCGCCGCAGCAGCCCTACCCGGTGCCGCCGCAGCAGCCCTACCCCGTTCAGCCTCCGCCCTACGTGTACCGCCCGGCCCCGCCGGGGTCCGGGAAGGCGGGCGGGCCGGTCGCGGCCATCGTCATCGTGGGGGCGCTGACGGCCCTCGGGGGAGTCGGCGCGGTGGTCGCGCTCAGCACCAGCGGGGGTTCGGTCTTCAGCACCACGGTCAACCCCAACGCCCAGGCTACGGTCGAGACCATCCCCATCGGCGCGGCCGAGCCGCTGTCGAGGCTGATCCCCGGCGTCGCGGGCGGGCCCATCCGCGGCGGCTCGGTCTCCACCTCGTGCCGGGGCTATTTCCCCGTGGCGCCGCAGTACGCGCTGAGGGTGACGGCCATGCAGCGGGTGCGGCTCACCACCGTCGGCAACCAGGACCTCACCATGGCGGTGCGCGACCCCTCTGGGGTCTACCGCTGCGACGACGACGGCGGCCAGGGCAGCAACCCCCTGCTCGACCTGCCCCTCGCTCCGGGCCTCTACCCCGTGTGGATCGGCACCTACCGCCAGCGCTACACCGCAGGCTTCTCGCTGCAGGTGCAGACCGGCGAGCCCGGGGCGGCGGCCTTCGACAGCGCCCTCTCGCTGACCGCTCCTCCCACGCTCGGGCGGCTGCTGCTCGTCGGCCCCACCACCGTCGCGACGCGCACGGGCATCGCCGGAGGCATCGTCGCCGCGAGCACCCTCGGCAACAACTGCCGGGGCTACATCCCCTCGGCGCCGCACCTCGTGCTCGACGCCGCCGACTACCGACGGGTGGTGCTGGTGACCGCCGCCTCGCGCGACCTGACCATGGTGGTGCGCGACGCGAGCGGCGCCTTCCGCTGCGACGACGACTCGGGCGGCTCGTCGCAGCCCCGGGTCGAGACCACCCTCTCCCCGGGCGCCCACCAGGTCTGGATCGGGACCTACAGCGCCAACGACAGCGCCAGCTTCACCCTGAGCGTGCAGTCGCAGTCGGCCGGGTCGACGCCGCCGCTGGCCGGAGGCATCTCGCCGCAGAGCCGCCCCACGGTCTCGGTGCTCGACCTCGACCGCGCGCCGCCCACGACCACCCTCCGAGGATCGATCGTCGGGACGCTGCGGGCGGCCGAGGTCGCGACGTCGTGCCGGGGCTACCTCACCTCGGCGCCGCAGCTGCGGCTGGTCACCGGGTCGCCGCGCAGGGTGTCGATCACGGCCACCTCGGGCACCGACCTGACGATGCTGGCGCGCGGCCCCAACGGCGACGTGGTCTGCGCCGACGACTCGCCGGGCAGCACCAACCCCACCATCGAGGCCGACATCGCCGCGGGCGAGACCACGATCTGGATCGGCTCCTACGGCGGCTCGTCGCGCGCCTCCTTCCGGGTGCAGGTGACGCTGGAGCCCGGCGGGCCGGCGAGGCCCGTGAAGTGACCGTCTCGCCCCGTCGTCACTGAGTCTCCGTTCCGCTCAACCCTCCGGTACGCTCACCTCCCTCCACCCTCTCCCCACCCCCGAAGCTCCTGCCATGACCAACCCGCTGCTCTCCGACCGCGACGTGGACTTCCTTCTGTACGAGGTGCTCGACGCCGAAGGGCTCTGCGCGCTGCCGGACTTCGAGGGCTACAACCGGGAGACCTTCGACCTGGTGCTGGGCAACGCGCGTCGGCTCGCGAGGGAGGTGCTGTTCCCGGCCTTCCAGCCGATGGACGCCGAGCCCCCGAGCCTGGTGAAGGGGAGGGTGCGGGTGCACCCGAGGATGCGCGAGCTCTACCCCGCGATGGTGGCCCAGGGCTTCATCGCGGCGACGCGCCCCGCATCGGTGGGCGGAGCGCAGCTTCCGCACCTGGTGTCCGGGATGGCCACGGCCTACCTGATGGCGGCCAACGCGGCGGCCTACGCGTACCTGGGGCTCACCACCGGGGCGGCGCACCTGATCGAGGCCTTCGGCAGCGACTGGCTGCGGGAGACCTTCATGCGCCCGATGTACGAGGGTCGCTACACCGGGACGATGGCCCTCACCGAGCCGCACGCCGGGTCGTCGCTCGGGGACATCACCACGCGCGCCACCCCTCAGGCGGACGGGTCGTTTCGGGTGCAGGGGAGCAAGGTGTTCATCTCCGGAGGCGACCACGACCTCACCGAGAACATCGTCCACCTGGTGCTGGGGCGCGTCGACGGAGCGCCTCCGGGGGTGCGCGGCGTGTCGCTCTTCGCGGTCCCCCGGCTGCGCCCGGAGGGCGGTCGGCTCGTGCCCAACGACGCGCACGCGACGGGGGTGTTCCACAAGATGGGCTGGAAGGGACTGCCCTCCATCGCGCTCAACCTCGGCGACGAGGGCGACTGCCTCGGGTGGCTCGTGGGCCCGGAGGGCAGAGGGCTCGCGTGCATGTTCCAGATGATGAACGAGGCGCGGATCATGGTGGGCATCAACGCCACCGCGACGGCCTCGGCGGCCTACCAGGAGTCGCTCGCCTACGCGCAGTCTCGGCCGCAGGGGCGCGCTCTCTCGGGCCGCGGCGACGGGCCGATGGTGCCGATCATCGAGCACGCCGACGTGCGCCGGATGCTGCTGCGGCAGAAGGCCATCGTGGAGGGCTCGCTGGCGCTGCTGGCGACGGCCTCGCGCTACTCCGACCTCGCGGGCCACTCGGCGGACGACGACGCGAAGCGGGAGGCGCAGCGGATGCTCGACCTGCTGACGCCGCTGGCCAAGAGCTTCCCGGCGGAGCGGGGCTTCGAGAGCAACACGCTCGCGGTGCAGATCCACGGGGGCTACGGGTACACGAGCGAGTACCTGCCCGAGGCGTGGCTGCGGGACCAGAAGCTCAACACCATCCACGAGGGCACCACGGGCATCCAGGCGATGGACCTCCTCGGCCGCAAGGTGATGGCCGAGGGCGGCGCGGCGTTGATGGCCTTCGGGGCGACGGTGGGCGCGGCCATCGCCGAGGCGCGCGAGGCGGGCGTCGAGGCGCGCTGGTGCGACGAGCTCGGCGCCGCGGTCGAGGCGGTGGGAGGGCTCACCATGGAGCTCGGCGCGAAGGGCATGGCGGGCGACCGCGAGGGGATGCTGCGGCACGCGACGGACTACCTCGACCTGATGGGGACGGTGGTGGTGGCGTGGCAGTGGCTCGCGATGGCGACCGCCGCGACGAGGGGCCTGGCCCGAGGAGTCGAAGGGGAGGGCGCGGACTTCTACCGGGGCAAGCTGGCCGCGGCGCGCTACTGGTACGCGAACGAGCTGCCGAGGGCGGCGCTGCTGGTGGCGCGCATCCGAGAGGCGGACGGGAGCTACGCCGAGGCGAGGGCGGAGTGGTTCTGATGGGCTGAAGGGGGACGGGCGGGAGGCTGAAGGGGATCAGGAGTACGAGCGCGAGGTCGCCCGCGACGCCGGTTCACGTCAGCCCCATACGACCGTCACTTTGCGCCCGCTGCCCGTCACCGCGGTCTCGGTTCGCGTCCGCTTCGCCAACGATCCGGCCCCGGCCCGCTGATCGAAGATCACCAGCCAGCCAGTGTCGAGACCCGTTCCCTCCAGGTACTCATCGAACTGCTTCAGCCCTTGTGCGACCGGGTTCTTCTTGTCTCCGGTGCGCCAGGTCTTCACTTCGATGGCCAGGGTGTCCGCCCCGTAGGTCAGACGCAGGTCCATGCGACCGCGCCCGATGGCGTACTCGCGCTCGACGCTGCCGCCGCCGTTGGCCACCCGGTGGAGGAAGGCCATCAGCACGAGGTGGGCAGCGACCTCCTGCCAGGTCGCCGTCCCCTGGAGCACCTCCCCGTGCTGCTTCCAGAACGACAGAAACGCGGTGAGCAGCTTCTTCGGGACGAGCCTGCCCTTCGCGTCGAGCCACGTCGGCTGGATCTGCGGGAGCGACGCCCGCGTCGACACCAGCAGGTGGCGGACGATGACCTCGCGGTAGATCGGGTTGGCGACCTCCAGGCCCCCGGCGGTGGACTGCCGCACGAGGCCGAGGTCGATGGCGAAGCGCACGTCGTCCTCGGGCAGCCGGTCGGGCGTGGTCCCGGCGAGCATGGGCTCGACGATGGCCCGGATGCGCGGCTCGTGGAGGCGCTCGGCCAACGAGTCGAGGTGGGTGTCCTGTCGCTCGATGAGGATCCCCTTCGCCCGCTCGACGTCGGCCGCAGTCACGGGCCTTGAGCGGTCGGGCGCGACGACCTCGACGAGCTGACGGGCGAGCGCGTTGACGAGCCAGGGCTGACCCTGGGTGAGCGCGAAGGCCCGATCGACCGCGGCGACCTCGAAGTCCTGCCCGGTCTCGTCGGTGTGCTGTGCGTACAGGCTTGCCACCTCGTCCCGGTCGAAATCCCTCAAGGTGATCGACTCCACCTTGATGTTGAACGGAGACGACGTCCCGAGGTGGTCGCTGCCGCCGCTCGCGACCTTGTAGTCGCGCACGTCGCGCAGCCCGACGAGCGCGAGCGACCAGGGGAACCCCCCCGGTCGGTTGGCGTGCCCGTTGCGCAGCTGCCGGAGCACCGAGACCAGCACCTGATCGCGCAGCGCGTCGATCTCGTCGAGGAACACCACCAGTGGCCGCGGACACGCCACGGCCCACTGCTTCAGCGCCGCGCCGATGCGCGACCCCGCGGGGGCTTCGGGCCACGGCGGCGGCTGAAGGTCGGGCGGGAGCCACGCCTGGGTGCGGTCACGCCAGCCTTCCAGGATCGCCCCCTCCGCCGCGCCGATATCATCGGGGAAGGCCGCGCCCATTTCCATCGAGACCATGACGGCCGCGAACCGCCCCTCGGCCGTCAGCTGCTTGCCCAGCGTGAGGAGCGAGGTGGTCTTCCCCACCTGCCGCGGGGCGTGCAGGACGAAGTACGCCTGCTGGTCGATCAGCGCCCGCACGCCCGGCAGCCGACGCTCGGGCGGGAGCATGTAGTGGATCTCGGGGCGGCACGGGCCCGCGGTGTTGAAGGTGCGCGGCATGATGCCCTTTACCCCGGCTCGGCACTCTTGAGCAGCGTCGCCCCATTGTCGTCGGGGGGCCTGTGCCCCATTATCAGACGAATGATAGAGAACTCATCCAAGCCCAGGGCGTGGCTCCTCGTGGTGGCCCTCGCAGGCTGCACCCGGGCCGGGGCCGACGCCCCCGCGGCGCTCCAGGGGGTGGTGGAGTTCGATGACCGCGCGCTGGGCTTCGAGCTCGGTGGGCGGGTCGCGACGGTGGCCGTCGAGCGTGGCCAGACCGTCACCCCGGGCCAGGTGATCGCCACCCTGGACGAGGGCCTCGCCCGCCCTGCACGGGCCGCCCGGGAGGCGGAGGTGGCGGCCGCGAGGGCCCAGCTTCGGCTGCTCCAGGCGGGCGCCCGCAGGGAGGACGTACGCGGCGTCGAGGCGCAGCTCACGGCGGCGAGGGCCACGGAGACGGCGGTGCAGCGCAACCTCTCGCGGGCCCGGGGGCTGGCGGCGCAGGGGGCCGTCCCCACGGCGGGGCTCGACGACCTGGAGGCACAGCGGGCGAGGGCGATGGGGGAGCGAGGGGCGCTCGAAGAGCGACTCGCGGCGCTGCGCAGCGGGCCTAGGACGCAGGAGGTGAGCGCGGCGAGGGCGAGGCTCGAGGCGGCCGAGTCGGTGCTGGCCGCGGAAGACGCGAGGCTCGCCCGGCACACCCTGAGGGCGCAGCTCGGGGGCGTGGTGCTGGAGCGCCACGTGGAGGCCGGCGAGGTGGCCGGGGCGGGGGTTCCGGTGGTGACGGTGGCGGACACGACGCACCCCTATGTGGAGGTCTTCGTCCCGCAGGCGGGCCTCGCGGCGGTGGCGCTCGGCGCTCCGGCGACGGTGCGCATCGACGGAGAGCGCGCTGGCCTCAGCGGGCGGGTGGAGTTCATCGGGCGCCGGCTGGAGTACACGCCGCGCTTCCTCTTCAGCCCGCGAGAGCGGCCCAACCTTGTGGCCAGGGTGCGCGTCCGCATCGACGACCCCACCGGCCGGCTTCACGCGGGCGTCCCGGCCACGGTGGAGCTCGGCCATGGCCGCTGAGCTGGTGGTCGAGACCCAGGGGCTCGGGCGCACCTTCGGCCAGCTCGTGGCGGTGAGGGACGTGTCGCTCTCGGTGCGGCGAGGGGAGATCTTCGGCATCCTCGGGCCCAACGGCGCGGGCAAGTCGACCACCATCCGGATGCTCTGCGGGCTGCTCACCCCGAGCAGCGGGCGAGGCGCCGTGGCGGGCTTCGACATCGCCACCGAGCCCGAGCGCATCAAGACCCGCATCGGGTACATGACCCAGCGCTTCTCGCTCTACGAAGACCTCACCGTGCGGGAGAACCTTCTCTTCTACGCGGGGCTCTACGGCCTCTCCGGCGCCAGGCGCCGGGCGCGCGTGGCCGAGGTGATCGCCCGCAACGGCCTCGACGAGCGCAGCGACCAGCTCGCCGGCACCCTCTCCGGGGGATGGAAGCAGCGCGTGGCGCTCGCCTGCGCGATGCTTCACGAGCCGCCGCTGGTCTTCCTCGACGAGCCCACCGCGGGCGTCGACCCGGTGAGCCGAAGGGCGTTCTGGGAGGAGATCCATCGCATCGCGAGCGACGGCACCACGGTCATCGTGACCACCCACTACATGGACGAGGCCGAGCGCTGCCACCGCCTCGCCTTCATCTTCCGGGGCGCGGTGCTCGACGTCGGGACCCCCGCGGAGATCATGGAGCGCCGGGGCTTGCGCGTGGCCGAGGTGGAGTGCCGGGAGCGCGCGGTGCTCGACTCGCTGCGCGCCGACGCCCGGGTGGAGGAGGTGGCCCCCTTCGGGTCGCGGCTGCGCGTGACCACCCGCCGGGAGCACGACCCGGCGGCGCTGGTGAGGGCGGCGATGGACGCGGCGGGGCTGAGCGGCGACGACCCCCTGGAGGTGCGCGCCAACCTGGAGGACGCCTTCGTCTCCATGGTGCGAGACGACGCGAGGCGCGCATGACACGCCTGCTCTCGGTCGCCTGGAAGGAGCTGCTGCAGCTGCGGCGAGACCGGCTCACGCTGGCGATGATGGTGATGCTGCCGATCCTGCAGATCACGCTCTTCGGCTGGGCGATCGACACCGACGTGAGGCACATCCCGACGACGGTGCTCGACCAGGACCGCACCGCCGCCTCGCGAGAGCTCGCCCGCGCCCTCGAGGCCACCGGGAGCTGCGACCTCGTGGGCAACGTGCGCGACCCGGCCGAGCTCTCCGCCGCGCTGCGCTCGGGGCGCGCGAAGGTGGGGCTGGTGATCCCTCCGCGCTACGCCGAGCGGCTCTCGCTGGGGCACGCGGCCACGGTGCAGCTGGTGGTCGACGGCTCCGATCCGCAGTCCGTGGCGAGCGCCACCAGCGCCGCGGGAGGGCTCATCGCGCAGCGGGCGGTGGCCATGATGCTGGCGCGCACCGGGGCGCGCGAGGCGCCCATCTCGCTGGAGTCGACCACCTGGTACAACCCCGACCTGCGCACGGCGGTGAACGTGGTGCCGGGCCTGGTCGGGGTGATCCTGACGATGACCATGGTGATGCTCACCGCGATGGCCATCGCCAGGGAGCGGGAGCGAGGCACCCTGGAGCAGCTGGTGGTCTCGCCCATCCGCCGCTGGGAGCTGGTGGTGGGGAAGATCCTTCCCTTCGTGGCCATCGGCTACGTGCAGATGACCCTGGTGCTCATCGCGGGCCGGGTGATCTTCGACGTCCCGGTGGTGGGCTCGCTGCCGCTGCTCTACGCGCTGGCCTTCGGCTTCATCGCGGCCAACCTCGCGCTGGGTCTCTTCTTCTCGACGCTCGCGAAGACCCAGCAGCAGGCCATGCAGATGTCCTTCTTCTTCATCCTCCCCAACATCCTGCTGAGCGGGTTCATGTTCCCTCGCGAGGGGATGCCCAAGCCCGCGCAGTGGCTCTCGGAGATCCTGCCGCTCACGCACTTCCTCAAGATCATCCGAGGCATCGCCCTGCGCGGCGCGGGCTTCGACGACCTCCGCGGAGAGCTGCTCCGGCTGGCGGTGATCCTCGCGGCGCTGGTCACGCTCAGCTCGCTGCGCTTCCGAAAGAACCTCGCGTGAGACGGAAAGGCACCCACTCCCCCGATGGCCCGCCCTCGCAGTGACATCGCCCTGCGCATCGTGACCGCCGCGGCCGAGCGCTTCCTCCACGACGGCGTGGACGGGGCCTCGCTGCGGCAGATCGCCGTCGCCGCGGGCACCAACCTCGGCATGGTCTACTACTACTTCCCGACCAAGGACGACCTCTTCCTCGCGGTGGTCGAGCGGCACTACGCGCCGCTGTCGCAGTCGATCATCGAGGCCATCGCCGCGGGGCCCTCCTTCGACGAGCGGGTGCGGGCGCTCTACGACCGCTTCGGGGCGATGAGCGACGAGGAGTTCGTGGTGCTGCGGCTGATGCTGCGGGAGGCGCTGGTCTCCTCCACGCGCCTCACCCGGGTCTTCGAGCGGATGATGCAGGGCCACACCCCGGCGATGCTGGAGCTGCTCTCCGAGGGCATCGCCACGGGGCGTGTGGCGGCAGACCTCCACCCGGTCGCCGCGCTGGTGACCATGGCCGTGCTGGCCATCGCGCCTCAGGTGATGGTGCGAAGGGTCGCGGCGAGCGTGAAGGCGGTCGAGCTCCCCACTGCCTCGGAGCTGGCGAGGCACCTCTCGACGGTCGCGCTCCGGGGCATCGGCCCGGCGGTCAGCGGGGAGGGGCCTGCGGAGGGTTCTCCAGCGCCACCGGAGGCGTCACCGCCCACAGCGTCGGGTCGTCGGTCCGCAGCCAGGCGCCGCCCGCGCTGAAGCGCCCCGCCGCGCTCACCACCAGCGGCAGCGTCAGCGAGTGGGTGCCCGCGCCCAGGCGATCGAACCGCAGCAGCAGCGAAGCCTCCCGCCGCTCGATCATCGGACGCAGCGCCCTCGGGCTGCGGTCGAGCGCGCTCCACCAGCCGATGTCCCGCTCCGTCGCCCGCACCCTCACGCGGCTCCCCGAGGGCCTCGCCACCTCCACCCCGGAGGGCAGCGGCACCACCAGCTCCACGCCCGTCGCCTCGCGAGGAAGCGTCCAGCGCAGCGTCAGCGTCGGGCCGTCCGCCGTCGTCCCGATGAGCCGCTCCAGCGCGACCGTCCCGGTGGGCGCTCCCACCGGGGCCAGCGAGAGCGATCCCGTCACATGCACCCTCGCCAGACGCCCGGGCGCCGCCGCGTAGGACACCCGCAGCGTCCCCGCCTCGCGCACCCGCACCCTCGCAGGGTGCTCCCGGTCGCCCCGCGCCACCTCGCGGCCGCCGATGGACACCGTGAAGCCCGATCCCTGGCCCGAGGGGAGGGCCCTCGTCAGCAGGGCCAGTACGTCCGCCTCGGAGCTTCCCCACCACCACGCCGTGGCAGGCGCCGGGCGCGCCGAGAGCCAGGTCCATACCCGGTCGAGTAAAGCCGCGGTCGACGGGTCGCCCGCAGGCAGCGCCGTGGCCGCGCGGGCGACCTCCGCCCTCCCTCCCTCCCTCGCAAAACACAGGAACCACGCCACCCCCCGGCACTCCGCCTCGCCCCGCCCGTCGAGGGCCGCGCCCAGCGAAGCGCGCAGCCGCTCCGCCCAGCGCCTCGCCGTCGTAGGAGCCACCCTCCTGGCGGCCACGTAGGCACCCCTCACGGCGTCGAGCGGGAGCGCCGCCTCGGCCTCCATCCGCGCCAGCACCGCCCTCGCGAGCACGGCGTCCGAGGGCACCGCGCTCCCGGCCAGGGCCTCGACGATGCGTCCCCCCTCGGCACCCCGAGCGACCGCGGCCCTCTCCCTCACGAAGGCCCACGCGTCCTGCCACTCGCCCCCTCGCGAGGCGCTCCCCAGCGCGATCAGCATCGTCGCGGTGACGTGGCCGCTCGACCCGCTGCCCCGCCACCAGCCGACGGCTCCGTCGAGGCCTCGAAGCGACGCGAGCTGCCCCGCCATCGAGGCGATCGCCGCGTCGAGGCGAGCGATGCGGGCGCCTCTGCCCTCCAGGGGGAGGGCGTCCGCCGCGACCCGGAGCGTGCGCATCGCCGCGAGGCGCTCCACCACGATGGAGGGCGCCGTCCAGCGAGGGCCGCGGAGGGACTCCAGCACCTCGTCGGCGAGCGCCCCGAGCCGGGGAGCCCCGTCGATCACCAGCTCGGCCTCCTGGGAGAGCGCGGGGATCGGGACGTCCACGTCCGTCGCCCTGCCGTCCACGGTGAAGTGGAGGGACATCGGGACCACCGCGTCGTCGGGGCGCACCGCGATGCCCACGCGCACCGCGTCCTGCGCGGCGCCCGAGCGCACCCTCGCCACCAGCGTGGCGCTGCCGCTACGGGAGGCGAGCACCGAGAAGGCCGCGCTGCCCTCGCCGCGCGCATCGAGGGTCACCGCGCTCGGGGCGCCCTCGACGGTCACCCCGTCGCCCTGGAGGGCCACCTCCACCCGCTGCCCGGCCAGGGTGAGCGAGTGCACCGCCAGCGAGGCGCTCGCCCGATCGCCCGGTCGCAGCGCGGTCGGCGCCTCCATCGAGGCGGTGAGAGGGCGGTTGGTGGAGACCACCGTGAAGGCCCGGTCGCCGCGTCCGTGGGCGTCGATGGCGAGCGCCTGAAGGCGCCAGCGCCCGGGGTGAGGGGGCAGCGGGACATCCACGTCGAGCCGTCCGTCGGGGCCGAGGGCCCTCGCTCCCACGAAGAAGAGGTCGCCCTCGAGGCGCTGCTCGCGGACGCCGCGCATGCCGCCTCCGCCGCTGCCGTAGCCCGAGCCGGAGCCCGAGCCGAACAGGCCGCGGCCGGGGGGAGCGGGAGGCCCCGCCTCGCAGCCGAGGTGGAGCGTGCTGCCGGAGACCCAGGCGTGGGTGTCGGTGTGGCTCGCGACGCGGGCGGCGAGGAGGTCCCAGGGGACGTCGCGCACATCGAGGGAGACCGCCCCGAGGGAGCGGGAGCGCGCCTCGCAGACCGTGGCGCCGGAGAGGCCCGCAGCGCGAGCCAGGGCCGTGGCGACGGCGCCGAACATACCCCGGCTGGTAAAGCTCACCAGCGAGCCGCCGGAGTTCCAGGCGTCGTAGCGGGTGAGCTCGGGCAGGGGCTGGGCGTTCCAGAGGGCCTGAGGATCGAGGTGGCGGCCCTCGTCGGCGCCCCACGCCCTCGGGCGGGAGCTGTCTGCGCCGCTCGCCGGGCGCCCAGGGACGGAGAGCATCGCGTCGACCGGGGGATAGGTCTCGGGAGCGAGGTCCCAGTAGCCCTCGTCGGCCAGCCAGAGGCTCACCACGGCGTCGCGGGGCGCTCCCTCGGGGCCTCTCGCGGCGATGGTCGCGTGCATCGTGGCGCCCTCGGCGTAGGACCTCGCGTCGCTGCTCACCCGCAGGGAGAGCGGCGCGGCGGACGACACGCCCACCACCGCGGTCGCGGTCTCCACGGCCCCGCCCGAGAGGTGCGTGGCCACCACCGAGGCGCCTCCGTGGGCGTCCGGTGGAAGCCCCAGCGCCGCGCTCCACCAGGCGCTCGCCCCCCTCGGCGGCCCCGACGGAACCCACGCGCTCGACCACACGCCCGACTGCTCCAGCGTCACCCAGGTCGCGCCCCTCGCCGGTCGGGTGAGGTCCACCGGGAGCGTCTCACCCGCCACCACCGCAGCGCGCGTCGGTCTCACCGACAGGGCGCCTCGGGCCCCCAGGCTCGGCGGGCGCTCCCGCTCCCACACCACCGATCCGGCCTCGACGGCGGCGCCCCGCTCGGAGGCCGCGACCACCCACCACGGGCCCGCTCCCGGCAGCCGCAGCTCCGCCCGGGTGTCGCCCGCCGTGGCCGTCTCGACGCGGCCGCTCCAGCGCACGAGGCCCACCGCGCGGTTGCCGTCGCTGCCGTAGACCCTCAGCGAGAGGGGCTCCCTCAGCCGCTCTCCGCCGAGGTTCTCCGCGCGCACCCAGAGCCCCGCGGCGCCCTCCGTCGCCGTCGCCTCGCGGGCCGTCTCCACGTGCAGAAGCACCGGGCTGCGGCCGGTCCAGACCTCCGTCTGCGCCATGGTCCTTCCGAGGGAGGCGCGCACCACCTCGCGGCGCGCGGCGTCCTCCACGCTCCCCACGGTGAAGGTCACCTCCGCCGCGTGGTCTGGACCGACCGTGGCCGACTGTCGCTGCCCCATGAACTCGAAGCTCACCGTGGCCGCCGTGGGCCATCGCCCCTCGTCGTCGCTCGCGCGCACCCTCACGGTCTCCCCCGCCGCGGCGAAGCCCCGGTCGGCGCTCACCACCAGCGCCCTCGCCGGCAGCGCCCGGGGGTCGATCACGATGGTGCGCACGTGCGATCGCCCTCGCACCAGCGCCCGAAGCTCGGTGGTGGCGACGGTGAGCTCGGTGACGAAGTTGCCGTCCGCGTCGGTGAGCACGGTCGTGCCCGGCGTAGGGGCCGGGGCGTCGTGGTCCTGGATGGTGACCGACTCCCGGGCGAGGGGGACGTCGCGGCCGTGGACGCAGCCGCGGGCGTGGCCTCGCAGGTGGAGCGTCTCCCCGCGACGAAAGGCCGGACGCCCCGGGTCGAGGTAGACCCGCACGTCGCACGCATCGAGCCGGGAGTGCGAGGCGTCGGCCCAGGCCCAGGCGTCGCCGCGGTGCGCCACGAAGCGCCGGGTGGGCGCGTCCGAGGCGGGCATCCGCAGCTCTCCGCGGGCGTCGGTGATGGCGCTCTCCCGGCCGTCGCTCGAGGGCGCGTCGGCGCTCACCGCGACGCCCGCGAGGGGGGCTCCCTCGGAGGTAGCGGCGACGGCGGTGTCGTGGCGGTCGCCCCGTCGCACCAGCAGCGTGAGGTCGCTCACGGACACCAGCGCGCTCGCCGCGTAGGGCCCGGCGTGCACCCTCGCGAGGTACAGGCCCTCGGGCAGCGCCCCGAGGGAGACCCTCTCGTCGACCCAGCGTCCGGCGTGCACCCAGCGGGTCTCGACGCTCCCCTCGTCGCTCTCGCTGGAGTCGTAGGCGGCGCTCTCGTCGCCGCCAGTGCGCCGGGGAGCGACCGTGCGGGCGAGGGTCACCGTCTCGTCGCGCACCAGCTCCAGCGCGCCGTCGCGTCGAGGCAGCGGACCGGTGCCCCGCAGCAGCGCCTCGCAGGCCCTGCCCGCGGCCTCTCCCGCGATGGCGAGGCCGTCCGGGGCGAGCGCACGTCGGGCCCACGGCTCCGGGTCTCGCAGCCGGAAGAGGGCGACGCGCAGGCTGCCTCCGCCGCGGAGCTGCACCCTCAGCGAGGCGGGGGTGCCAGGGACGAAGCGACGCTCGGCATCGACCAGGAGGAAGGGGCGCTCGGGGCGAGCGAAGGGGAGGGAGAGGTCCGTCGGTCCCCACGCGATCACGGGGGGGCTGAGGGTGGCGACGAGGAGGACGACGGTGAGGGGGCGACGGGTCTTCACGGGAGGGTCCTCCGCGCGTCGAGGAGCATGGCGCTGGTGACCTCGACCTCTCCAAGGGTCTGGAGCTGCCCGCTGCGCTGCGCGGTGAGGTCGAAGCGCCAGCGGCGCTCCCTGGGGGTGTTGGCGAAGAGCAGCACCTCGGCGTGGAGGGGGGTCTGCGCCCCGGAGGGGAGGCCCCAGGCGTCGAGGCGGGCGGTGACCGAGGCGCGCTCGGCGGCGAGGGCGGCGGCCTCGGAGGGAGGCGGCGTGGCGCGGAGGCGGGCGTCGATGGCGTGGAGGCGCTCGAGGGCCTCCTCGAAGACGGAGTCGTCACGGTCGCCTCGGCGCGCTCCGTCGGACCAGTAGTGGACCTTCACCCGGTAGCGCCCCGCGGAGGCGCTGGGGCGGAGGTAGGCCTGGGAGCCGAAGCCGATGGCGTCGGAGGAGAAGTCCAGGAGGCGTCCGCCGGGGGTGCTCTCTCGGTGGTCCCATTTGACGGTCTCGCCGTCGGGCTCTCGCACCCAGAGGTCGATGATCTCCCCGCGGGCCGACCAGCCGAGGAGCACCACCAGGTCGACCGGGTCGCCGTCGACGTGGAAGGTCACCGAGTCGCGGGCGACCGTGGCCCCGCGGCGCACGCCCACCCCGACGCGGTTGGTGCCGGGGAGCACCACCACGGTCTGCTCCACGCGCCCGTCTCGCACCGGAACCTCATAGGACATCCCATGCACGGTGATGGTCGCGGTGAGCACCGAAGGGTCGGAGACCGTGGCCACCAGCCTGGCGGTGTCCTGGGCCCTGAGCACCCCTCCGCCGGGCTCCTCGATGCGCACCGAGAGGGGCGCCGCGGTCTGCGCCCTCCCCAGTCGGGGAAGGGCCATCGAGGCGAGGCCGAGCACGAAGGGGCGGCGACCGAGGAGCGCGTGGGGAGGAGCCATCGGAGGGGGATGACACCACGGCTCGGGGGAAGTTCTGTCAGCGGTCGACGCGCAGCGAGTACTCCCCGAGGTTCAGCCACGGGCCATGGGACATCACCCTCAGCGTGTAGCGGCCCGCGTGCGGGGCGGTGAAGCGCACCCGGCTCGCGAGGTCCCCCGCGCTGTCGTCGTCCTCCGCGAGGGTCGCCTCGCCGTCGAGCACGCGGAGCTGCACGTCGAGCCGCCGACAGAGCACCCCGGAGGCGGCCCCTCCGCGCAGCGTCACCGTCGCGCTCTCGCCCGCCGCGAGCTCCACCGCGTGGTCGTCGTAGGCCGAGCCATCGCGCATCCGGGCGTCGGCCGCGTCGAGGCTGCCTCGCACCGCCGCGCCCCAGGAGAGCGGTGCGCCCGCCGGGGCCGCGGGCGTCTCCGGAACCTTCGGGTCGGGGTCCCGCTCGCGCCTCGGCAGGTCGAGGCCCAGCAGCACCTTGTCCAGGTACGCCGGACCCATCCCGATGTGCTCGCAGTCGACGGTCGCGAAGACCGCCCGGTGGGAGCGCACGGCCTCGGTCATCGAGGCAGCGGGCTCCGTCACGAGCTCATCGCCGAGCGCGGGGCGCACCATGCCGAGCAGCCTCGCGGCGTGCGGGGCCGTGAAGGCGCGGCCCTCGTGGATGCACACCAGCCGACGCTCGTCGCCGCCTCGCAGCCAGCGGGCGAAGCTGGACTCGGAGGCGTAGATGGAGTCGAAGAGCACCACCGAGCGCACCCGGCGGTCGAGGTCGTCGCGGTCGAGGAGCTCGGCGATGGTGGGCCCTCCGGCGCTCGATCCCACCAGGGTGATGCTCGCGACGTCGGCGAGGGTGTGCGGCCCATGGAGCCTCGGCGCCAGCGCCTCGCCGAGCAGCTCGGTGAGGAAGCGCCGGAACCCGTCGGGCTCTCTCAGCCGCCCGAGGCGCGCGTGCCCGGGGCGGTCGTCGAACTGCGGGGCGATGAGCAGCGTGCGGGTGCCCGCGAGGTCGTGCCGCTGCTCCCCCCCCCAGCCCTGGGCGGGCGCCCCGGTGCGAGGGTCGAGGAGGCCGCCCCCCGCCCACTTGAGGGCCGAGTGCCCCATGCCATGGAACACCATCACCAGGTGCAGCGGGGCGTCCGGGTCGAAGCCCGGCGGGCAGTGCACCACGGCGTCGGGCGAGGGGGCGAAGTCGGCCACCCCGTGACGTAGCGTGAAGGCCTCGCTCCAGGGCTCCGAGCGCGCTGGTGGCGGTGGTGGTGATGGTGGCGGAGGGAGAGCCTGCGGCGTCGGCGCGGCGGCGGACGTCGGAGCGTTCGTCGACGCAGCCGTCTCGGAGCAGCGCCACTGGAGCGCCGCGGGGACGAGGAGCGAGAGCAGGAGGGCGGGGCGCACGGAGCGCGTTGCATACAACGGCCCGCGCGGTCGCGGCGAGCGCTCGGGCCCTATCGCTCCGATGGGCTATCGGCTCAGCGCAGGTGACCGGTGAAATAGAAGACCGCCAGCAGGAGCAGGATGAGACCGGCGGGCCCGAGGCCTGCGGCGCCGTAGCGGGAGTAGCCCCAGCCGCCGCCGCCGATGGAGAGCACGAGGAGCACGATGAGGAGGATCATGAGCATGAGGACACCTCTGACGAGTGAGCGACCAACGATCGACGAGGCCACCCGGCACTCGGGGTGACTGATCGCGATTGAAGGGTGGGATTGCATCGGGTGTGCCTCGTCGAGAACGCAGGAAAGGCCGTGTTTTGCCGAGGAAAAGCCCTTCCGTGACCGAGGCGGAAGGTCCCACCGTGGCCATCATGCGGAGGCCGGTGTGGCGCTTGTGCCGGGGGGCGAAACGACGGTAGGCATTGGCCCCATGAGGGTACAGATCGCGCAGCCGACGGCGTCGGCTCAGCAGCTACAGGCGTTCTTCGGTTCGACGCTGCCGCAGCACGAGCACTTCTCCCGCGGCGGGCACGCGGTGGTGGGCGCCGGCCTGGTGACGGGCGTCGTGGTGAAGCAGGCCGGTCCGCACGCGGTCGAGCTCGGGTGGGAGATCCCCAACATCGGCGTGAAGCTGCTGATGGTGTTCTCGATCTTCGCGGGCATCCTCCCGGGCCTTCTGCTCTGGGGCCTGGTGTGGATGGTCATCAGCAGCGACGTCGAGCGGCTGAAGCAGGAGATCGCCCAGGCCCTCACCACCGGCGCTCCGGTGCAGGGGGGCGCGCCGATGATGATGCGCCCCGCGAAGCCCGGCGGCGCGGCCATGGCCTTCGGGATGCTGTTCGCGATGGCGTCGCTCGCGGCCTTCGCCTACGCGGCGTACATGTTCGACCGCGCCAGCAGCGCCGATCGCCTGGCGGCCTCCTCGAGCAGCTACGGCTCGAGCAGCTACGGATCGACTTACCGAAGCGCGCTCGGCCCGGCGTTCTGGTCGTCGATCGCGCGCCATCGCCGCGAGGAGGCCCTCGCGAGCGGGGGCGGCGGCCTGGTCAACCTGCTGATCGCGGTCGGGCTCTTCGCGTCGCGTCGCTCGAAGCTGCGCGCGTGGGAGGCGCAGCTCTCCGGCGGCGCGGCCCCGATGGGGATGCCCCAGCAGGGATACATGCAACCCCAGCAGGGCTACGGTCCCCCGCAGCAGGGCTACGGTCCCCCGCAGCAGGGCTACGGTCCCCCGCAGCAGGGCTACGGTCCTCCGCAGCAGGGCTACGGTCCTCCGCAGCAGGGCCAGTGGCCGCCGGGGGGACAGGGGCCGACGCAGGGCTGACGGAGTCAGTGCGCCGCGACGGGTCCTGCGGCCTTGAACAGCGGCCCGGGCACCGGGAAGACCGGGCGTCCGGCCGCTGAGTTCACGAGGATGGCGAAGGCCAGGTAGAGCGCGATGCCCGCGAGCACGACGGTGGCGAGGGCGATGGGCAGCGCGAAGACCGGCGCGTGCGTGAGCTCCTTGAGGATGCGGCAGGCGAAGAGCGCCACGATGTCGAGCAGGAACGCGAAGAGCAGCTTGGAGAAGAAGCCGAACGCGTAGGTGAGCACGACGAAGATCACCAGGAAGATCACGTCGACGCTGAGGATGATGTGGGGGTCGGGGAGGCGTCCCTCGGCGAGCCCGGCGAGGGTCTGGTAGTTCATCAGCCAGTTGAAGGCGAAGGTGGTGAAGAGGGTCCCGCCGAGGAGGTTCTTGTTGGCGAGCGACATGATCCCCGCGATGAACTGGCAGCCCGCGCCGAAGTAGAGGCAGTAGAACGCCGCGGTGCGAAAGGCGGCGGGCGTGAGGCTCCAGCCGAAGGCGATGGGGATCAGCGCCGCGCAGCCGACCGCGAGGCCCAGCAGGCCGAGGGGCGTGGGTTCGGCGAAGAGGTTCACTGGCGCGGGGGCAACTGCGGGCGTCGGGGTGTCTTGCATCGGATGGGTCTTCGGTAGGTGAAGAGGGAGTAATGGGGGGGAGACGGGCGCGGAGTCTCTCACCTCACGGGGCGCAGATCAGCCGCCGAGGAAGACGTCCTGCACCCAGCCGCAGGTTCCGCCGTTGCGGCAGGGGTGGCAGTTCTCGGGGCGGGTGTCGGAGCAGCCCGACCCGGAGCCCGAGCCGTCGCTCGCGGGGGTGAGCGTCGGGGCGCCGGAGGAGAGCACCTCGACGAAGTCCCAGAGCACGCCCTGCGCGTCGCGGTTGTGGAAATAGACCTGCACCCGGTCTCCGTAGTGGAGCCACGCGCGGGTGGTGCTGTTCTGCGCCCAGTAGAGGTAGGCGCCGAAGGGATAGACGAAGAAGAAGTCCCGCTCGCGGCCGTTCTCCAGGCAGCGCACCGCGGGGTTGGGCGGGTCGCGCAGGGTGCAGGTGTGGCCTCGAGGGAGGGTCACCGTGCGCCGCCACGCGGTGGGGGTGAGCGGTCCGCCGCTCATGGCGCCGCACTGGGTGCGACCGCAGTCGTCGTCGCCCTCGTCGCAGCGGTTGACCTGGCCGCAGGTCGGGTTGGTTCCCCGGCACGCCGTGGCCCGACCGCACGCCGAGTGCACCTCGTAGTCCGCCCCCGCCGGGCCGAGCGCGCAGGGGTGGCGCGGGTCGTAGCCCGCGAACTCCAGCGCCCCGCTGGGGACGTTGATCCAGCCCTGCATATGGCTCGCTCCCTGGTAGGCGTAGCCCCAGTAGAAGCCTGCGACCGGCGCTCGCAGCGCGGGGGAGCTGTCGCCGCACGCGGCGCGGGAGGGGTTTCCGCACGTCGCGACGTCGCAGCCGGTCGGAGGGTCGTAGTTGCCAGGAACCGTGGAGAGGCCGACGTAGGCGCCCACGGGGATGGTCTGGAGCACCACGCCTCGCCGCCTCGGACCGGCGCTGAAGACCGTCGCTCCGTCGCCGTCGTGGTCGCCGGAGAACTGCACGATCGGGCGCAGCACCCGGAAGGGGTAGTAGCCCGCGTTGATGCCGCGGGCGCTGAAGGCCTGGTCGATGCCGCTGCAGGTTCCGCCTCCGTCGCCGATGGCCGCGGTCGCGATGCAGGTCAGGACCGGCGGCGGAGGCGGCGGAGGCGGCACGTCGGGCATGACGACGGGCACATCGACAGTTGGCGGTGGCGTAGGGACATCGGGCATCGCGCTCGGCGGCGTGTCGGAGGAGGAGCCCGCGTCGATGGAGGCGGGGACGTCCATCGCGCTCGGCGGCGTGTCGATGGAGGCGGGGGCGTCGATGGAGGCGGGGGCGTCGGGGAGGGAGAGGACGTCCGCGACATCCGCGACGGCCGCGGCGTCGTCGGAGGGCGCGTCGGAGGATGAGGCGTCACCGCAGCCCGCGACGAGCGGGAGCGCGAGCAGCAGCGAGGCGAGGTGGCGCTTCATCGCAGACGAGGATGGCGTACATCGCGCTCGCCGCTCAAGGCGGGTCAGGCTCGCTCGATGCGACCGTCGGCGTGCTGGGCGAAGCGCTCTCCGGTGGGGCCGTGCACGGGCCCGTCGCTGGGCCAGGGCCATCCGCCGAAGCGGGTGCGCTGGTAGTCCGAGAAGGCCTGCTGGATCTCCGCGCGGGTGTTCATCACGAAGGGACCATGCTGGGCGACGGGCTCGCCGATGGCCTTGCCCTGGAGCAGCAGCAGCTCTCCCTCGTCGCCGCCGTTGACCAGCGTGGCGGGGAGCGACTCGCGCAGCTCCACCATGTGTCGGGCGGCGACGGCGCGGTCGCCCACGCGGAGGCCGCTGCCGCGGAAGTAGTAGAGCGTGCGGTTGGTTCCGCGCGACACCGGAGGGAGGGTGAAGCGCGCGTTGGGCGCGAGCTTCAGGGTCCAGATGGCGACCTCCGTGTCGGGGCGGTGGGCCCAGGAGTGCGGCGGAGGCGCCGGGGCGCGGGCGTCGCCGAGGTGGCCCGCGATGACGGTGACCTCGGTGCTGCGGCCCTCGGAGTCCCGGGCGACGTGCCTGGGGATGCTGTCGCGCCAGAACATCGTGAAGTGCGGTTCGACCATCTTGTCGACGGCCGGGAGGTTGAGCCAGATCTGGAAGAGCTCGGCCGGGTTGGCCGACTCGCGCGACAACAGCGGGAACATCTCCGCGTGAACGATGCCCCGCCCCGCGGTGAGCCACTGGGTGTCGCCGCCGCCGTAGCGCGCCCTCGCCCCGAGGGAGTCGGAGTGGTCGATGAGGCCCTGTCGCACCACGGTCACGGTCTCGAAGCCCCGGTGCGGGTGCTGCGGGAAGCCCGGCACCACGTCGCCGTGGTACATGTTCCAGCCGTCGCGGTTGGCGAAATCGCTGCCGATGTTGCGGCCCGCGAGGGAGGCCGCGGGCCCGAGAGACGCGTTGCCCGCGGGGTACGCGTCGTCGTGGTGGACGCAGAACAAAAAGGGATCGGGCGTGCGCCAGGGGAAGCTCAGCGGCTCGGCGCTGCGGACGACGTTGTCGGTCATGGGGAGCCTCGTTTCATTCGGGACGATCAGCGCCTGCGGGGTGCGGTCGCACGCTGCGACCACCGGAGCCGACGCGATCGCGCCGAGGAGGGTTCGACGGTTCATCGCCGGAGATGATACGGCGCGACCGGGGTTGCACAATCGCCGCGACGGGCAACAGTGCGTTGCGTCTACGCAACCCGCCGGGCGGCTCCCCGCGCCGCGGCGGCCATTCGCAGAAACGCCGCGGCCTCGGGGCCCTCGCCGTGAGAGCGTGGCGTCATGAACATCGAACTGAAGATGCTGGCATGGACGGTCGTGCTGGGGCTGCTGCAGCTCGCCGTGGGCTCCTCGCTCTCGGTGCACCAGCGCGGCCTCGCCTGGAACGCCGGCGCGCGGGACTCCGACCCCCCGAAGCTCTCCCCCGTGGCGTCGCGCATCGACCGCGCGCTGCGCAACCTCCTCGAGACCTTCCCCTTCTTCGCCGCGGCGGCGCTCGCGGTGGTCGCCTCCCACCGCACCGACGCGGGCACGGCCTTCGGCGCGCAGCTCTACTTCGGGGCGCGGCTGATCTACGTGGGGCTCTACGCCGCGGGCATTCCGTATGCGCGCACGCTGGTGTGGGCGGCGTCGATGGTGGGCATCGTGAAGGTGCTCTGGCCGCTGCTCTGAAGCGCCGCGCTCGTCACCCTCGCAGCCGGCGCCAGAACATCGCCGCCGCCAGCGCCACGCCCACGGTCATCACCGCCCGGCGCACCACGCGAGGCCCTACCCTCCGGGCCGTGCCTGCCCCCAGCGCCCCGCCCAGCACGGCCCCGGCGGCCATCACGGCGGCCTCGGCCCACGCGACGCGGCCTCCCACGACGAAGGTCACCGCGGCGACGCCGTTGATGCACACGGCGGCGAGGTTCTTGAGCCCGTTGGCGCGGTGGATGTCTCGCACGCCCATCATCCCCAGCGCCGCCAGCATCAGGATGCCGATGCCCGCGCCGAAGAACCCCCCGTAGGTCGCCACCGCGAGCTGGAACACCATCAGCCCCGCCCACGACGCCGGGCTGCGCACCCCGTCGTCGGTGAGCCTGAGCCTCCGGGCGACCGGCTCCTGCAGCGCGAAGAGCCCCGTGGCGCCGAGCAGCAGCCACGGGATCAGCGCCGTGAAGCGGGCGTCCCCGGCGCGCAGCGCGAGCCAGGCGCCGAGCACCCCGCCGGCCGCGCTGGGGAGCGCCATCGCCAGCACCAGCGAGCGCGACCCGGCGAGCACGTCGCGGTAGCCCCAGAAGGCGCTCGCCGAGCCCGGGATGAGCGCCACCGTGTTGGTCGCGTTGGCGGTGATCGGGGCCATCCCGAAGGCCAGCAGCGTGGGGAAGGTGAGCATGCTGCCGCCGCCCGCGACGGAGTTGACCGTGCCGGCGGCGACGCCGCTCGCGAAGTACGAAGCCCACGGGAGGACGGTCGACCACACGCGACCAGCGCCTAGCACGACCGTCGCGCCCGCGTCGCCCGGTCGATGCCGCGGCGTAGGGGACGCTCCCTCCGGGCGAGCGGCGCTGCTATACCCGCCGACTTCCCGAAGGAGCCCGGCACCCAACCATGTGGATCGTACGCCTCGCGCTACGCCGCCCGTACACCTTCGTGGTGATGGCGATGCTCCTCGTCCTCGGAGGGGTCTTCGCCATCACGAAGATGCCGACGGACATCTTCCCGGAGATCGACATCCCCGTCGTCGCGGTGGTCTGGCAGTACGGCGGCCTTCCCGCCGAGGAGATGGAGCGCAGGGTCACCACCAACTACGAGCGCGCCATCACCACCACCGTGAGCGGCGTCGAGCACATCGAGAGCCAGACCCTCGCGGGCTACGGGATCGTCAAGGTCTTCTTCCACCCGGGCACGCGCATCGAGGCCGCGACGGCGCAGATCACCGCCATCTCGCAGACCGTGGTGCGGCAGTTTCCGCCCGGCATGACCCCGCCGCTGATCATGCAGTACAGCGCCTCCAACGTGCCCATCGTGCAGGGCGCGGTGGGCTCCGACACGCTCCCCGAGCAGGCGCTCTTCGACCTCACCAACACGGGCCTTCGCACGGGCCTCGCCACGGTGCAGGGCGCGCAGATGCCCTTCCCCTACGGGGGGAAGATGCGGCAGATCATGGTCGACATCGACCTGGCGCGGCTGCACGCCCTCGGCCTCGCGCCCAACGACGTCGCCAGCGCCATCAGCCTCCAGAACCTGGTGCTCCCCTCCGGGTCGGTGAAGCTCGGCGCGCAGGAGCTGGGCGTGCGGCTCAACAGCAGCCCGGAGACCCTGCGCGAGCTCTCGGGCATCCCCATCGCCACGGTGCGCGGCGCCACGGTCACCATCGGCGACGTCGCCCAGGTGCGCGACGGCTTCGCCCCGCAGACCAACATGGTGCGCAACAACGGCCGCAACGGCGTGCTGCTGAGCGTGCTCAAGTCCGGCGGCGCCTCGACGCTCGACATCGTGCGTCGCATCCGGGAGGCGCTGCCGCAGGTGCTGCCCACGCTGCCGCCGGAGTACCACCTCGACCTGCTCTTCGATCAGTCGATCTTCGTGCGCGCGGCCGTCGACGGCGTCGTGAAGGAGGGCATCACCGCCGCCGCGCTCACGGCCGTGATGATCCTGCTCTTCCTGGGGAGCTGGCGCAGCACCGTCATCGTGCTGGTGAGCATCCCGCTGTCGATCCTGGCGTCGGTGATCGTGCTGGCGGCGCTCGGCCAGACGCTCAACCTCATGACCCTCGGCGGGCTCTCCCTCGCGGTCGGCATCCTGGTCGACGACGCCACCGTCGAGATCGAGAACGTCCACCGCAACATCGCGATGCGCAAACCCCTGGTGCGCGCCATCCTCGACGGCGCCCAGCAGATCGCCACGCCCGCCTTCGTGGCCACGCTCTCCATCTGCATCGTCTTCGTCCCGGTGGTGTTCATCACCGGCGCGGCGCGCTCGCTCTTCACCCCGCTGGCCATGGCCGTGGCCTTCGCGATGATGACCTCCTACCTGCTCTCCCGGACGCTGGTGCCCACCATGATGCAGCACCTCCTCGGGGCCGAGCTCCACCGCTACACCGGCGACCCCGCTCCCCTCCGGGAGGACCTCATCTGGCGCGCCCACCAGCGCTTCAACCGCCTCTTCGAGCGCCTGCGCCGCGCCTACGGGGGCTACCTCGACGTGGCCCTCGACCACCGCGCCCTCGTCTCCCTGGGCTTCGGGGCCTTCGTCCTCGCCAGCGCGCTCGGGCTCTATCCCCACCTGGGCCGCGACTTCTTCCCGGCGGTGGACGCCGGCCAGATCAGGATGCACGTGCGCTGTCCCCCGGGGATGCGCCTGGAGGAGACCGCGCGGCAGTTCTCGCTGGTGGAAGAAGAGATCCGTCGGGTGATCCCCCGGGAGGAGATCGTCACGCTGCTGGACAACATCGGCGTGCCCAACAGCGGCATCAACCTCGCGCTCGGCGACCCGTCGATGATCTCCGCCGCCGACGGCGAGATCATGGTGGCCCTCGACCCGCATCGACACGGCCCCACCGCGGGCTATGTGAAGACCCTGCGCGAGCGCTTCGCCGAGCGCTTCCCCACCTTCGAGATCTTCTTCCTGGCGCCGGACATCACCACCCAGGTGCTCAACTTCGGCCTCTCCGCGCCCATCGACCTCCAGGTCTCCGGCCCGCCCTCCAACCGGGTGGAGAACCTCCGCGTCGCACAGCGCCTCCGCGACCAGCTCGCCCGGGTCCCCGGCGCCGTGGACGTGCACCTGCAGCAGGTGCTCGGCGCCCCTTCGCTGAGGCTCGACGTCGACCGGGTGAGGGCCAGCCAGCAGGGGCTCACCGAGCGCGACGTGGCCAACAGCGTGCTGGTCTCGCTCAGCTCCAACAGCGCGGTCGCCCCGAGCTTCTGGCTCGATCCCCGGCGGGGGGTGCAATACCAGGTGGCCGTCCAGACGCCGCAGTACCGGGTCGACTCGCTCGACGCCCTGCGCAACACCCCAGTGCTGGGCCCCGGCGGTGGCGCGACGCAGACCCTCGGCAACCTCGCCACCGTCGAGCGGGGCGCCCAGCCGGTGAACATCACCCACTACAACGTCGCCCCCACCTACGACGTGCTCGCCAGCGTGCAGGGCACCGACCTGGGATCGGTCGCCGACGCGGTCGACCGCATCCTCGCCCGCGAGCGCCGCCACCTGCCGAGAGGCACCACCATCACCGTGCGGGGCCAGGTCGAGAGCATGGCGTCGAGCTTCCGCGGCCTCGCCTACGGGATCGTCTTCGCCATCGCCCTCGTCTACCTGCTGCTGGTGGTGAACTTCCAGTCGTGGCTCGACCCGGTGATCATCCTCGGGGCGCTGCCTGGGGCGCTCGCGGGCATCTGCTGGATGCTCTTCGCGTCGCACACCACGCTCTCCGTTCCTGCGCTGATGGGGGCGATCATGAGCATCGGGGTGGCCACCTCCAACAGCATCCTGATGGTGACCTTCGCCAACGACCAGCGCGCCGAGGGGGCCGACGCCAGGAGGGCTGCCTGGCTCGCTGGCATCACCCGGCTGCGCCCGGTGCTGATGACCGCGCTGGCCATGGTGCTGGGGATGCTCCCGATGTCGCTGGGCATGGGCGAGGGCGGGGAGCAGAACGCCCCGCTGGGCCGGGCCGTCATCGGTGGACTCTGCCTCGCGACGGTGGCCACGCTGTTCTTTGTTCCGGTGCTGTACAGCGTGCTGCGGCGCTCCCCTCCGAAGGCCCCGATCGCGGCGCTGGAGACCTGAAGACCATGAACCCCAACGAGCCTTCCCACGCCGGGGACGAGAGCTTCGACCCTGGCCCCCACCGCCCCTCCGGCAGGGCGCTGGCGCTCACCGGGCTGGTCGCGCTGCTGGGCTTCGGCGCGCTGGTCGCCACCGGGGCCTTCCCGAGGGTGAGGGCGCGCGCGACCGCGAGGGGCGACCACGAGCGGGCGACCGAGCGCGTGGCGAGGGTGCTGGTGGCCCGTCCCGCGCGCGCCCCGGCGGGCTCCGGGGGGGTGACGCTGCCGGGGTCGATCCTGGCGGTGCAGGAGACGCAGATCCACCCGAGGGCCAGCGGGTATGTGCGGGCGCTCCGGGTCGACCTGGGGGACCCGGTCACGGCGGGGCAGGTGCTCGCGGTGATCGACGACCCCGAGGTCGGCCAGGAGCTTCGGCAGGTGCAGTCCGCGGTGGCCCAGGCCCGCGCGGCGCTCCAGCAGGCCCGCACGCAGCGCGAGCTCGCCCGCGCCGAGGCCGCCCGCTACGCCACGCTGGTCGCGAGCGGCTTCGTGTCGCAGCAGGAGGCCGACGCCCGCCGGGCGCAGGCGGACGTGAGCGTGGCCAACGTCTCCGCCGCGGAGGCCGCGCTCGCCAGCACCGAGGCCAACGTGCGACGCCTGCAGGAGCAGGTGAGCTTCGCGACGGTGCGCGCTCCCTTCGAGGGGACGATCACCGCGCGGGGCGTGGAGGTCGGGCAGCTGGTGACGGCGGGATCGACCGCGGGGCCAGCGATGTTCCGGGTGTCGAAGACCGACGTGGTGCGGGTGATGGTGAGCGTGCCGCAGGCCTACGCGCCGGGGGTGCGCGTGGGCGACGCGGCGACGGTGCGGCTGAGGGAGTACCCGGGGAGGGTCTTCCGGGGGAGCATCGCGCGCACCGCGGGCGCCCTGGACGCGGAGACGCGCACGCTGCTGACGGAGGTGCGGGTGCCCAACGCCGACCGCGCCCTGCTGGCGGGGATGTACGCGCAGCTCACGCTGCAATTGGAGCGGGCCTCGGCGCCGCTCTACGTGCCCTCGACGGCGCTTGTGGTGAACGCCTCGGGGACGCGCATGGCGGTGGTCGAGGGGGGAGCGATCCGCTGGCGCGCGGTGCAGATCGACGCCGACCTGGGCGACCGGGTGGCGGTGGCCACGGGTCTTGGCGAGGCCGAGCAGGTGGTGGTGACGCCGAGCGACCGGCTCACCGAGGGGATGCGGGTGCGCGCGGAGATGGCGTCGACGCCGAGGGCGCCGTCGGGCGGGTGATGGGGCGCCGGCTCAGTGCGGTCGGGGGTCGGCCCCGCTGATGGCGGCCGCGATGCGCACCATGGCCTCGTGCTCCTCGACGTTGCCCACGTCGATGGCGATGCACCGCGGACCGAGCTGCTCCCGCAGCCATGCCGCGACCCGCGCGGGATCATGGTCGGCGGGCGTGGCGTCTCGCGCCAGCGCCAGCGGACCCTCGTAGACCCAGACCGGCTGCGAGCCTTCGGGGGTGGCCAGCACGCCACGGTGGAAGGCCACGGTCGCCGAGGCGGCGTGCCCTCTCGAGCCCTCTCCGGAGGGCATCGACGGCCGATCGTCGGGGAGGATCTCGATGCTCACCTGGATCTCCGGAGCGCCATTGGGCTTCGGCAGCTTCTCGAGCGCCTTCCGTAGTTCGGGCGCCTTCCTGATCTGGGGGGTGGCCATTGGGGGACCTCCGAGGGACGGGTGGATGGATGGGCTTCGACCCGACCCCTGCATCGGGTGACCTCTCCCCGGTGGCAAGGGCCTTCGCCGGGCGACGCCCGCTCAGTTGTTGGCTGGCGCCGCGCTGATCTCCGCGAGGGCGGAGTTGGGGTCCTTCTCCCGGGCGAGGTCGCCGATGGAGACGATGCCCACGGCGGCGCCGTCGCGCACCACGGGGATGCGACGGATCGCCCGATCGCGCATCACCTGCGCGGCCTCGTCGATGCTCGCGTCGGGCCCGAGCTGCACCGGCGACCGGGTGCAGACCTCCCCGACCGTGGTCTCGTCCGGGTCGTAGCCCTCGGCGAGGCCGCGGATCACCAGGTCGCGGTCGGTGACGATGCCCAGCAGGGCGCCCTTGTCGTCGTTGACCAGCACGTCGCCGATCTCGGAGTCCCGCATCATCGATGCGACCTCACGGAGCGTCGTGTCGTGACGCACTGCCTGCACGGTCCGGGTCATGATGTCTTGGAGATTACGGTTCATGATGTCCTCCAGGAGGGCGTCACGAAGCATCGGGCGGGCCGCGACGGGGCGACCCACCCCATTCCCCGACGCTTCGCCCGAAGCGACGCGGAGGTGAAGGCGGCCACGACCACGCCCCGCCGCCCCAACCGTGGCAGCGATGCTGCGCTCGGCTCATCCCTCGAGGGCGATGAGCGCCGCGGCCACATCGCTCTTCCACGCCGCCGGGTCGATGCCCGGCGGGCACAGCGGAACCACCCCGAAGCCCCCCGCTCGGGTCATCCGCTGGTCGTAGCGCGCGCCCGCGCAGCGCGCCCTCAGGGTCGTCAGCACCGTGGTGAAGTTCGCCATGCTCGACGGCGCCAGCGCCGCCCCGAGGAAGGCGTAGTTCATCCCTCGCTCGTACACCGCGAGGCTCCGGCCCCCGTCGCGCTCTCGCACATAGACGAAGCTCTCCCGCTGCTCGGTCGTCTTCGTGGTCGTCACGGTCTTCGAGCTCCGCATCGAGAGCCCCCCGGTCAGGATCGCCCGCCCCGCGCTGAAGGACTTCACCGTCGACTCCTCCACGCTGGTCGACACCCCCGTGCGCACCCCGTGGATCAGCAGCCCCACCGACCCGTAGTCCACCTCGCGGGTGCGCCCGTCGCGCAGGGTCGCCACCACCGACTGCGGGCCGAAGGCCAGCGTGGCCGCGACGTCACGCTGCCGGTCGCTCTCCACGTCCGCCCCGTCGAGCACCGCGGCCGCCATCCCGTCGGCGCGGAGCCCCTGCGCCTGCGCCTCCGCCACGGCCCGATCGGCCAGCACGGCCACCACCCTGGGGTACTCCCCGGCGAGCCGGGTGCTCGCCTCGTAGGCCGAGATTGCCTGCCGCGCCCCGAGCGCCGCCGCGGCGCGATCGAGCGGGGCCGGAGCGCGGAGCAGGGTCACCATGTACATCCCCGGAGTCTACGCTCAGGTCGACGCCTCCTCGCGACCGGCACGATGGCTGCTCCATGAGTCCGCTGAAAGGCCCTTTGAGGTGCACATGGAGACCTTCTTGAGTCCGCGTTGGTCCTTCGTGATGCTGCGCGCCCTGGCGAGCGTGGCCTTCGGGGTCGTCGCGCTGGCGTCGCCGCGCGTCACGCTCTCCCTGCTCGCCTTCCTCTTCGGCGCCTACGCCCTCGCAGACGGCGTCATCACGCTCGTGGCCGCTGCGAGGCGAGGCAGGACGCCGCACCGATGGCTCCTGGACGTCGACGGGCTCGTCGGCCTCGGCGTCGGCGTCGCCACCCTCTTCTGGCCGGGGCTCACGCTGCCCACCCTCCTGCTGCTCGTCGGGGTCCGCTTCCTGATCGCGGGCGCCTTCCAGATCGCGGCCTCGTTCGCGCTGAGCCCCGAGCTCGACGCCCCCGTGGCCTACAGGATCGGGGGCGTCGCGTCCGTCGTGCTCGGCGCCGTCCCCTTCCTCGCGACAGGCATGAGCGTGCGGGTGGTGCTCGTCCTCCTCGGCGCCTACGCCCTGGCGTTCGGCGTCATCATGGCGACCATCGCCTTCGATCTACGTCGCACCTGGCGGATTCTCACGCACCCGTAGGAGGGGCCCCGACGGTCTACAGCCCGAGGGTGCTGAAATACTCCGCGTCCGCGCGGTCGTCGCGGTCGACGTCGTTGAGGGTGCGGTCGGCCGCGTCGCGCAGCGTGCAGCCCCTCGCGTCGCCCGCCCGGCAGGCCCGGTCGTAGAGCTCGAAGGCCCGCGCGTGGTTGACCGCGACCCCGCGGCCCCGCTGGTAGAGCGTGCCGAGGCGGCGGCAGCTCACGACGCTGCCCTGGTCACACCCTCGCTGCATCGCGGCGATCGCCGGGTGCGCCGTGGTCTGGGGCGCCGGGGTCTGCACCACCTCGGGCGCCGGCGGCCTCGGCGTAGGGAGCTCGCGAGGGGGCTCCGGTCGGTGCGCGCCCGCGGCGATCATCCGGTGCGCCTCGGCGGTCAGCCCGTCGGACCCTCGGCCCTGCACGCCCTCGTGGCGCACTCCGAGGACCACCGCGCCGACGATCCACGCCGCGACGAGGGTCGAGGCGAGCGCCAGCAGACCCTCGCGCACGGGGCCGGGGGCGCCATGTCGGGAGCGGGTGATGGCGTCGAGCACCGCGGTGCGCCGGGCCTCGGTGGGGGCGGTGCCATAGGCGGCCTCCAGGGCGCGGCCAGCCAGGCTGGGGGTCTCGCTGGCCTTGGCGGCGGCGATGCGGTCGAGCACCGAGGCGCGCTGGCCCGGGCGCTCGTCGCCCGCGTAGAGCGCCTCGAGGAGCTGCGCGGCGATCTCCGTCTGGCGATCGGTGTCACGACGATTCATGGTCGACCTCATGGTCACGGGGCACCGTGGATGATCTCCGGATCGCGGCCCTGCCCATCTCGGCGAACGCGACCAGGGAGGGGAGCAGCCGCTGGAGGCGCTTGCGGAGACCAGGCGCCGTGCAGGCGGTGCCGCACTCGGTCTGGATCAGCTCCGCCAGCTCCTCGAACTCCAGCTTGTCGATGCAGCTATGGAACAACAGCAGCCGGTCTTCGTCGGGCAGCGCGTCGAGGAGCTGCCGGAGGTAGATCATCGCGTCGGGGTCGGAGAGCGTCCGCTGGATCGACTCGACGTGGATCGACTCGTGGTCGCTCGACACCTCGACGTCGTCGAGCGAGCTCGGGCCCCACGGGGCGTCGACCTCGTGCCTCGCCTTCGAGGCGCGGATGCGGTCGATCACGTGGTTGCGGGTGATCCGGTGCATCCACGATTTCAGGCAGGGAAGCTCACGGCCCTCCTCCAGCTCCAGCGAGCCGATGCTCTGGCTCGCCCGCAAGAACACCTCCTGCTCGATGTCGTGGACGTCGTAGCCGCGCCGGGGGCCGACCATCATCCTGGCGAGCAGCCGCACGCTCCCTCCGCAGGCGTCGTAGATCGCCTGCCACGCCGCCCGGTACTCCCGCGGGCTGCGTGGTGCGGAGGCGGCGCGGACGGTGTCTCTCCAGTTCATCGTGTGGGGGGGCGGACACCGCGTGGCATCCATGAGTTCCCAACGTGGGGGAGGCGGCCCGTGTGACCGCCGAAGCTCAGCGAGCGAGCGCGAGCCTCGTGACGACCTCGATGAGCCGGTCGGGGTCGACCGGCTTGGGCAGGTGCTCGGTGAACCCCGCCTCGAGCGCTCTCGCCCGGTGCTCAGGGCCCGTGAAGGCCGTGAGGGCGAGGGCGGGGACGGCCCCTCCGGCCTCGGCGCTCAACAGCCGCACCCGCCGGATGAGGCTGTAGCCGTCCTCGCCCGGCATCCCGATGTCGGACACCAGGAGGTCAGGGCGATCGGTCACGAAGACCCTCAGCGCCTCGTCGACGTTGCCCGCCACGGAGACGTGGGCGCGGGTGTAGCGCAGCACCATCGCGAAGAGGTCGCGCGCGTCGATCTCGTCGTCGACCACCAGGATGTGCAGCCCTTCGAGCACCTGCATGGCCCCGTCGCCATCCAGTCCCTTCTCCTCCTCCTCGGGCGAAGGGGCGCTCGCGCCGTCAGGGGGAGGGGGACTGCTCATCATCTGCGGCACTTTGGTCCGAGCCAGAATCAGAAACAACAAATCAACGGAGCGCGGTGACCTCCGCCGGTGCGCTCAGTCATGACCGATGAGCCGACGCATCAGCCGCCGCCAGAAGGAAGGCGCTGGCTGCCCGGGCCTGGAGGATGGCCTCGCCCGGGCGCGGCGGTCGAAGTGGAAGACCGTGACCGTGAGCACCCCGCCGGGCACCACGATCACCTCGCGCCGCACCAGGGGATCACCCTCGGCGACGTCTGCATTGGGGCGGATGAGACGGTGGTTCATCGCTTCGCCCCACCGACTACATCACCAATGCCGAGATCGTGTCGCGCGTGGATCGCTCAAAAGCACTTGATTTCAAGCCCTTTGGTGAGGGCTTCAGGCCGCGGTCGAGGCCTCCGCGTCGCGGGCCTCAGCTCACGAGTCGTCGCACGATGGCCACGAGCTGCTGCGGCTCGAAGGGCTTGCCGACGTGGAGGTTGAAGCCCGCGTCCAGCGCTCGGGCACGGTGCTCACGGCCGGTGAAGGCGGTCACCGCGACGGCGGGGATGGCGCCCCCCTGGGAGGGCGAGAGCGCCCTCACCCGGCGGATGAGGCTGAAGCCGTCCTCCTCGGGCATCCCGATGTCCGAGACCAGCACCTGGGGAGGGTCTTTCTGGATCATCGAGTACGCCTCCGCCGCCCGGCCCGCGGTGGTCACCACCGCACCGCAGCTCTCCAGCACCATCGCGAAGAGCTCGCGCGCGTCGAGCTCGTCGTCGACCACCAGCACGCGAACGCCCGTGAGGTCGGCGTAGCGCCCGCTCGCCTCGCCTACCTGCCGGGGATCGATCTCGGTGAGCGAGGGCGACGATCTCCGGTCGATGTCAGTTGCCGACGGTTGCATGACGAGGGCGTGTCCAGTCGCTGGGAGAGAGTCCTTCGAGGAAGCCACGGGCGATGGACGATGCTCAGCACTCGACATGCCAGGGGGGCCACGCACCGAGGACTCAGGCATGGTTGCCTCCCCAGAGGGCGGAGTCCGCACAGGGCAATTCAGCCCACCTTGCCATAACGCCACACCTACATCGTCCTTCATCCGGCGCTGCGGATGGAGGCCCGCGGCGGGGGCTGAAAACCTTGGGGGGCTGGTCGGGTTTTCTCGCTTTGGCCCTCCAAAGCCCCTGCGATCCGGTGTAGGAAGCGCGCCGTCCAGTGGCCACCTCAACCGTCGATCTCGCTCCTGTTGCACTCTGGGTCCCCGGGTCTGCGGCTCCCGCCTTCGGGGCGCGCGACCTTCACGGCGTCATCGCCGCGGTGCGACAGGTCGCTCACGTCGTCCGCGACGGCGCCGCCGGTCGGGTGGGCGTCGCGCTCGGCGGAGAGATGGTCCCCGCCTCGCGTCCCGTCGCCGGGGCGCTGCCGCTCCTCGCCACGCTCCCGGCGCTCTACCCCGAGTGGCTGGGCGACCGGTCGTTCTGCGAGGTGCACCGGGTGCGCTTCGCCTACGTGGTGGGCGAGATGGCCAACGGCATCGCCACGACGCGCATGGTCATCGCCGCCGCGCGCGCGGGGATGCTCGGCTTCTTCGGCGCTGCGGGCCTCGGCTTCGAGCGCGTGGAGCGGGCCCTCGACGAGCTCGCCTCGGCCCTCGGCGACGAGCTCCCCTGGGGGGTCAACCTCATCCACTCTCCCAACGAGCCCGAGCTCGAAGAGCGCGTGGCCGACCTGCTCATCCGCCGCGGGGTGGCCCGGGTCTCGGCCTCGGCCTTCATGGCCCTCACCCCGGCGGTGGTGCGCTACGCCGCGAGCGGGCTCTCGCTCGACGCCTCCGGGCGCATCGCGCGCAAGCACCACGTCTTCGCCAAGATCTCCCGCTCCGAGGTGGCCCGTCGCTTCATGGCCCCGGCGCCCGCGGAGATGCTCCGCGCCCTGGTCGACCGGGGGCTGCTCACCCCCGCCGAGGCCGAGCTCGCGGCGAAGGTCCCGGTGGCCGAGGACATCACCGTCGAGGCCGACTCCGGCGGTCACACCGACAACCAGGCGCTGACGGCGCTGCTGCCGACCATCCTCTCGCTGCGCGACGAGATGAGCGCGAAGCACGGGTACACCCGGCCGATTCGCGTCGGCGCGGCGGGCGGCCTCGGCACCCCCGGGGCCGTCGCGGCGGCCTACGCGATGGGCGCGGCCTACGTGCTCACCGGCTCGGTCAACCAGGCGGCGGTGGAGTCAGGGCTCTCCGAGCCGGGGCGGGCGATGCTGGCGCAGGCCGACCTCGCGGACGTGATCATGGCCCCCGCGGCGGACATGTTCGAGCTCGGGGTGAAGGTCCAGGTGCTCAAGCGCGGGACCATGTTCGGGGTGCGCGCGGCGAAGCTCTACGACGCCTATGTGAAGTACCCGTCGCTCTCGGCCATCCCCGCGGAGGAGCGAGCCCGCCTGGAGGGCGACGTGCTGCACGCGACCTTCGACGAGGTGTGGGCCGACACGAAGACCTTCTGGCAGAAGCGCGACCCCTCCGAGGTGACCCGCTGCGAGGCCGACCCGAGGCGCAAGATGGCCCTGGTCTTCCGCTGGTACCTGGGCAAGGCCAGCAAGTGGGCCATCGACGGCGAGCCCTCGCGCCGCGCCGACTACCAGGTCTGGTGCGGGCCCGCGATGGGGGCCTTCAACGCCTGGACCCGCGGCACCTTCCTGGCCGAGCCCGGCAACCGCTCGGTGGTGCAGATCGGGCTCAACCTGCTGGAGGGCGCCGCGGTGATCACCCGCGCCCAGCAGCTCCGCTCGTACGGCGTCCCGGTCCCGCCCGACGCCTTCGATTTCCGTCCGCGCCTCCTGGGCTGACATGGCCCGCTCTGACTCGACAGCCTTCCCCACCCGTTACGACGAGGTCTTGAGATGACGCAGGTTCCCATTGCCATCGTGGGCGTGAGCGCCCTCTTCCCGGGTTCGACCGACGCGCAGGGCTTCTGGCGCGACATCCTCCTGGGGCGCGACCTCGTCACCGACGTGCCCCCGTCGCACTGGCTCATCGAGGACTACTACGACCCCGATCCCTCGGCGCCGGACAAGACCTACTCCAAGCGCGGGGCCTTCCTCCCCGACGTGGCCTTCGACCCGATGGAGTTCGGCATTCCGCCGTCCATCCTGCCCGCCACGGACACCGCGCAGCTCCTCGCGCTCATCGTCGCGCAGCGCGTGCTCGACGACGCCACGCAGGGCCAGTTCGCCAAGATGGACCGCGAGCGCGCCTCGGTCATCCTCGGCGTCACCTCGGGGCAGGAACTCCTCGGCACCATGGTCAGCCGCCTCCAGCGGCCCATCTGGCTCAAGGCCCTCCGCGACTCCGGCATCCCCGAAGAGGAAGCCGTCGTCATCTGCGAGCGCATCGCCGGCGGCTTCGTCCCCTGGCAGGAGTCGTCCTTCCCCGGGCTGCTGGGCAACGTGGTGGCCGGGCGCATCGCCAACCGCTTCGACCTGCGCGGCACCAACTGCGTCACCGACGCGGCCTGCGCCAGCACCCTCTCGGCGCTCTCCATGGCCATCAACGAGCTCGCGATCGGCCAGTCCGACCTGGTGATCGCCGGCGGCGTCGACACCATGAACGACATCTTCATGTACATGTGCTTCAGCAAGACGCCCGCGCTCTCGAAGTCGGGCGACTGCCGGCCCTTCTCCGACGCCGCCGACGGCACGCTGCTGGGCGAGGGCATGGCCATGCTGGCGCTCAAGCGCCTCGACGACGCCGAGCGCGCGGGCGACCGGGTCTACGCCGTCATCCGCGGCCTCGGCTCGGCCTCCGACGGCCGCAGCAAGAGCGTGTACGCGCCGCTCCCCGAGGGGCAGGCCCGCGCGCTGCGCCGCACCTACGAGAACGCCGGCTACGGCGCCGACACCGTGGAGCTCGTCGAGGCACACGGCACGGCCACCAAGGCCGGCGACGCCGCGGAGTTCGCCGGGCTCGAGATCGCCTTCGGAGAGACCGGACGCACCGACCGCCAGTGGTGCGCCCTCGGATCGGTGAAGTCGCAGATCGGCCACACCAAGTCCGCGGCCGGCGCGGCGGGCCTCTTCAAGGCCGTGATGGCGCTGCACCACAAGGTGCTGCCGCCGACCATCAAGGTCGACCGGCCCAACCCCGCCCTCAACATCGAGAAGAGCCCCTTCTACCTCAACACCCAGGCGAGGCCGTGGATCCGCGACGCCTCGCACCCCCGCCGCGCCTCGGTGTCCAGCTTCGGCTTCGGCGGAAGCAACTTCCACGTGGCGCTGGAGGAGTACACGGGGCCCGCCCCGCGCGCGTGGCGCGTCCGCACCGAGCCCACCGAGCTGGTGCTGCTCTCCGACGAGACCGCGCAGGGGCTCTCGGCGAAGTGCGATGACGCCGCGAAGCGCGCCGCGGAGTCCGGGCTCACCGCCGTGGCGAGGGCCTCGCAGGAGGGCTTCGGCGCGGGCGCGAGGGCGCGGCTCGCGGTGGTGGCGAGCGACGCGGCCGACCTCGCGGCCAAGCTCAAGCAGGTGCAGGCGCACCTCGCGGCGAAGCCCGACGCGGCGCTCTCGACCCCGACCGGCATCCACTACGGGGTGGGCGGCGAGGCGGGGGGCGTGGCCTTCGTGTTCCCGGGGCAGGGGAGCCAGTACGTGGGCATGGGCGGAGACCTCGCGATGAGCGTCGACGTCGCCCGCTCGGCCTGGGACGACGCCGCCAACGCCCGCTTCGACGGATCGACCGTGGGCGACGTGGTCTTCCCCCTGCCGGTGTTCTCGGACGACGAGCGCGCCGCGCAGACGAAGCGCCTCACGGCCACCGAGTGGGCCCAGGCCTCCATCGGCGTGGCGAGCCTCGCGCTCCTTCGGGTGCTGCGCTCTCTCGGGGTGAAGGCCCAGGACGTGGGCGGACACAGCTTCGGCGAGGTGACCGCGCTCTGCGCCGCGGGGGTGATCGACGAGGCGAGCTTCGTGGCCGTGGCCCGTCGCCGCGGCGAGCTGATGCGCGACGCGTCGTCGACCCCGGGGGCGATGACCGCCGTGGGCCGCCCCATCGACGAGGTGAGGGCCGCGCTGGCGGACTTCGGCGACTCGGTGGTGGTGGCCAACCACAACCACCCGAAGCAGGTGGTGCTCTCCGGGGCCACCGAGGCCATCGAGAGGGTGGAGGCGATGCTCTCGTCCAGGGGGATGCCGGCGAAGCGGTTGCCGGTGTCGACGGCCTTCCACAGCGCCCTGGTGGCGCCGTCGGGGGCGAAGTTCGGGGAGTTCCTGGCGGGGGTGGAGTTCGGGGCGCCGGGCGCGGTGGTGTGGTCCAACGCCGAGGCCGCGCCCTACCCCACGGACGCGTCGGGGATGCGCGATCGCCTCGCGGGGCAGATCGCCCGGCCGGTGCGCTTCGTCGAGCAGGTCGAGGCCATGTGGGCCCGCGGCGCCCGCACCTTCATCGAGGTCGGCCCCGGCGCGGTGCTCACCGACCTGGTCGATCGCATCCTCAGTGATCGCCCGCACGTGAGCGTCCCGCTCGACCGCAAGGGCAAGCACGGCGTGACCAGCCTCCAGGAGGCCCTCGGCCGGCTGGCCGTGGCGGGCGTCTCCATGAACCTCGCGGCCCTCTGGGCGGACTACGCCCCGACGCCTGCCCCCAAGAAGAAGCCCGCGATGACCCTGTCGCTCAACGGCTCCAACTACGGCAAGCCCTACCCCCCGAAGGGAGGCGCCGCGGCGCTGCCGAAGCCCAACCCCCCGAGGGTGAAGGAGGTCGTGGAGGTCGTGAAGGAAGTGGTGAAGGAGGTCGTGGTGGTGCGAGAGGTGCCGTCGGCCGCGGGCGCTCCGTCGGCCGCTGCTCCCATCGCCGCCGCTCCGGTCGCGAGCGCGGGCGAGAACCTCGCCTGGGTGCAGGCCTACCAGGAGTCGCAGCGCCAGACCTCGGAGGCCCACGCGGCCTACCTGAAGACCATGGCCGACTCGCATGAGTCCTTCCTGCGAACGGTGGAGAGCTCGTTCTCCGGATTGAGCTCGATGCTCACCGGACAGCCGATGTCCATTGGACAACCGATGTCCATTGGACAACTCCCGGCCGCGGCGGCCCCCGTCGCCTACGTCGCTCCGGCGCCGGTCTACGTGGCGCCCGTCGCCGCTCCGGCTCCGGTGGTGCTCGCGGCTCCCGCGCCCGTGGCGGTCGCCGCTCCGGCTCCGGTCGTCGCTCCCGTGGCGGTCGCGGCTCCGGTCGCCAAGGCCGCTCCCGCGGTCGATCTGCAGGCGCTGATGCTCACCATCGTGGCCGAGAAGACCGGCTACCCGGTCGAGATGCTGGGCGTTCAGATGGAGCTCGAGGCCGACCTCGGGATCGACTCCATCAAGCGCGTCGAGATCCTCTCGGCGATGCGGGAGCGCGCTCCGGGGCTGCCCGAGGTGAACGCCTCGGAGATGGCCGCCCTGCGCACCCTCGGACAAATCGTGGACTACATGGAGTCGCGCCAGCCCGCGGCCCCGAAGGCTCCCTCCGCCGCGGCTGCGGCTCCCTCGGTCGATCTCCAGGCGCTGATGCTTGCGATCGTCGCGGAGAAGACCGGCTACCCCGTGGAGATGCTGGGCGTCCAGATGGAGCTCGAGGCCGACCTGGGCATCGACTCCATCAAGCGCGTCGAGATCCTCTCGGCGATGCGCGAGCGCGCGCCGGGATTGCCCGAGGTGAACGCCTCGGAGATGGCCGCCCTGCGCACCCTCGGACAGATCGTGGAGTACATGGAGTCGCGCCAGCCCGCGGCCCCGAAGGTCGCTCCATTAGAGACGAAGGCGGCTTCGCCCGCCCCGGCGAAGGCCCCCGCGGTCGACCTCGAGGCGCTGATGCTCACCATCGTCGCGGAGAAGACCGGCTACCCCTCCGAGATGCTCGCGCTCACCATGGAACTCGAAGCCGACCTGGGCATCGACTCCATCAAGCGGGTCGAGATCCTCTCGGCGATGCGGGAGCGCGCCCCGGGTCTGCCCGAGGTGAACGCCTCGGAGATGGCGGCCCTTCGCACCCTCGGACAGATCGTGGCCTACATGCGCGGCCGCAGCGGTGCGGCCGCTCCCTCCGCGAAGCCCGCGGTCACGGCGGCCCCGAAGGCCTCCGGCGTCCAGCGCTTCGTGCTGGTCGAGGAGCCCAGCGCCGCGTCGGGCTTCGTCGTCCCGGGCCTCAGCGCCGCGACGAAGCTGGTGGTGACCGACGACGGCTCCGGCGTCGCCTCGGCCGTCGCCAGCGCGCTTACCGGGCACGGTATTCGCGCCGCCGTCGTCCCCTCGGAGGCCGTCCCCTCGGACGCCGACGGGGTGATCTTCCTCGGCGGCTTGCGTGACGTGACGAGCGTCGACGAGGCGGTGGCGGTCAACCGCGAGGCCTTCGGGGTCGCTCGCTCGGTCGCCGCCCGCTTCGCCTCCAAGGGGGGGCTCTTCGTGACGGTGCAGGACACCGGCGGCGACTTCGGCCTCTCGGGCCGCGACGCGACGCGCGCCTGGACCGCCGGGGTCTCGGCCCTCGCCCGCACCGCCGCCATCGAGTGGCCGACCGCGAGCGTGAAGGCCATCGACCTCGACCGCGCCGGCCGCGACGCCGCGACCCTCGCTTCGGTCCTCGTCGCCGAGCTCTTCACGGGTGGATCCACCCGTGAGGTGGGGCTCCACGCCGACGGCTCTCGCAGCTCGCTGCGCAGCGTCGCCCGCGAGGTCTCTCCCTCCGCCATGGCCGTCGACCCGAAGTCGGTGGTGGTGGTGTCGGGCGGAGGTCGCGGGGTGACCGCGGCCTCGGTCATCGAGCTCGCCAAGCGCTCCCACGCTCGCATCGTGCTGCTGGGGCGCTCGCGCCTGGAGGACGAGCCTGCCTCGTGCCGAGGCGTCTCGGACGACGCCGGGCTGAAGCGCGCGCTGCTCGACGACGCGAAGAGGTCGGGTCGCGCGGTGTCGCCCTCGGAGGTCGGGGTGCAGGTCGGGAAGGTGCTCGCCAACCGGGAGGTGCGCTCCACGCTCGACGCGGTGCGCTCGGCGGGATCGGAGGTGCGCTACGTGGCGGTCGACGTGCAGGACGCGGCGGCGCTGCGCTCGGCGCTCGACGAGGTGCGAAGCGCGTGGGGACCGATCACGGCGCTGGTGCACGGGGCCGGGGTGCTGGCCGACAAGCTGATCGCGGAGAAGACCCCGGAGCAGTTCGACCGGGTCTTCGACACCAAGGTGGCCGGGCTTCGGGCGCTGCTCTCGGCGACCGCGGGCGACCCGCTGCGCTGGGTGGTGCTCTTCTCCTCGGTGGCGGCGCGCACGGGCAACAACGGCCAGTGCGACTACGCGATGGCCAACGAGGTGCTCAACAAGGTCGCGGCGGCCGAGCGTCACGCGCGCGGCGCCAGCTTCGTGGCGAAGTCCATCGGCTGGGGCCCCTGGGAGGGCGGGATGGTGACGCCCGCGCTCAAGGCGCGCTTCGACCAGATGGGCGTGGCGTTGATCCCGCTGGCGGAGGGCGCGAGGCGCTTCGTCGACGAGATCACCGCGGCCCCGGGCGAGGTCGAGACCGTCGTCGGCGGCGCCATGGGCGAAGGGCCGCTGGGCTCGAAGACCACCGCCACCGTGATGTCCGTCGAGGTGGCGGTCGACCAGGGATCGCACCCCTACCTCACCGACCACCGCGTCGCGGGCAAGCCGGTGCTCCCGGTGGCGCTGGCGATCGAGTGGATGGCGCGCGCGGCGAGGGCCTTCCGCCCGGCCGCGGGGGCGATGCGGCTGCGCGACCTGAAGGTGCTGCGCGGCATCAAGCTGGACCACTACGAGAGCGGCGGCCACCGCTTCACGCTCCTCGGGGCGGCGAAGGCGGGCGGTAGCGCCGACGAGCTGGTGATCGAGCTGCGAGGCAAGGACAACGGGCTGCACTTCAGCGCCACCGTGGACGTGAGCGAAGGCGCCCGGCGACCGGCCGAGCGCTCGGCCAGCCCGAAGCTCGGAGCGTGGACCCGCGAGGCCGTCTATGACGGTCACCTGCTCTTCCACGGGCCTGCGTTCCAGGTGATCCAGTCGATCGACGGGGTCTCCCGGGAGGGCCTCACCGGCACCCTCACCGGTACCCTGGAGCGGGGATGGTCCCCGGAGCCCTGGCGCGTCGACCCGGCCGCCCTCGACGGGGCGCTGCAGTTCGCGCTGCTCTGGTCCCGCGAGGTGCTGGGCGGCGCGTCGCTGCCGATGGCCGTCGGCTCCTTCGAGAGCTACACGGACTCTCTCCCCGAGGGCGCCATCCGCTGCGTGGTGCTGGGCCGCGAGGTGCACGACTCCCGCGCCGTCTGCGACGTGGTGCTCGAAGACCTGTCGGGCCACGCCCTGGCGGCCTTCCGGGGGGTGGAGACCATCCTCCGGCCGGGTGAGCCGGTGGTGCGCGAAGAGACCTCGGCGGGCGTTCCCTCGTGAGCTTCGAGCCCATCGCGATCGTCGGGCAGGGCTGCGTCCTGCCGGGTGCGCTCTCTCCGCAGGCCCTGCGGGAGCTCGTCCAGGCGGGTCGCAGCGCCGTGGGGCCCGTGCCCGCGGGCCGCTGGCGCCTCCGTCCTTCGCACGCGATGGGCTCTCCCCAGCACTCGACCGACCGCACCTGGTCGGACGCCGGGGGCTACGTGGAGGGCTTCGACGCCCTCTTCGATCCGACGGGCTTCCTGCTCCCCGAGGCGACGGTGCGCGGCCTCGACGCGGCCTTCCGCTGGGTGCTCCACGCCGCCCGCGAGGCCCTCCGCCCCATCGGCCACGAGCGCCCCTCCGACCGCGCGGGGATCATCCTCGGCAACCTCTCCTTCCCCACCGCGGGGATGTCCCGCTACGCCGAGAGCGTCTGGCTCTCCTCGCAGGACGCCTCCTTCCAGCGCTCCGTGGGCGGCCTCGCCGGGCTCGACCGGCCCGACGCCCGCAACCGCTTCATGTCCGGCCTCCCGGCGCACCTCGCGGCCTCGGCGCTAGGGCTCGGCGCCGGGTCCTACGCCCTCGACGCCGCCTGCGCCTCGTCGCTCTACGCCATCAAGCTCGCCTGCGACCGCCTCCACGACCGCTCCGCCGACGTGATGCTCGCCGGGGCCGTCAACGCCGCGGACAGCCTCTTCATCCACGTGGGCTTCTGCGCGCTCTCGGCCATGAGCCGCACCGGTCAGAGCCGCCCCTTCCACCGCGGCGCCGACGGGCTCGTGCCCGCGGAGGGAGCGGCCATCCTCACCCTCAAGCGCCTCTCCGACGCGCTGGCGGCGGGCGACAAGGTGCTCGGGGTGATCCGGGGAGTGGGGCTCTCCAACGACGGCCGCGGCCGGGGGATGCTGGCGCCCGCCGAGGAGGGGCAGCGCCGGGCGATGCAGCTCGCCTACGCCATGTCGGGGCTCTCTCCCTCGGACGTCTCGCTCCTCGAGTGCCACGCCACCGGGACGCCCGTGGGAGACGCCACCGAGGTGCGCTCCACCGCGGCGCTCTACGAGGGCCTGCGCGACGTGCCCGTCGGCTCGCTCAAGTCCAACCTCGGCCACCTGATCACGGCGGCCGGGGCCGCCGGGGTGATGAAGGTGATCGGGGCGATGGACGCGGGCGTCCGCCCTCCGACGCTGCACGCCGACGCGCCGCTCGACGTGCTCGCCGGGTCTCCCTTCCGGCTGCTCACGAAGAGCGAGCCCTGGCCCTCCGACCGCCCTCGCGTGGCGGGGGTGAGCGCCTTCGGCTTCGGAGGAAACAACGCCCACCTGCTGGTCTCGCAGGACGCCGTCGGTCTCCGTACGACTTCGTATGCGGGCGTACCATCTCGCGCGAAGGTCGCGATCGTGGGCGTCGGCGCGATGCTCGGCGACACCACCGGCGCCAGCGAGGGCGCGCGGGCCGTGCTGGGCGCCGAGCCGTGGTCCCCGAGGAGGGAGTCGGTGAGCGTCTCTCTCGAAGGGCTGCGCTTCCCCCCGCGCGACCTGGAGCAGACGCTCCCCCAGCAGTTGATGGTGCTGGAGTGCGCCCGTGAGGCGGCGGTCGGCGTGACCCTGCCCCGAGAGCGCACCGGCGTCTTCGTGGGCATGGGGGCCGACCCCGAGGTGGCGCGCTACGGAGCCCGATGGAGGCTCGCGGAGTGGTCCGAGGCGTGGGGTCGCACCACGGGGACGACGCCCTCGGAGGGGTGGCTGGCGAAGGCTCGCGAAGCGGTGCTGCCGAAGCTCGAGGCCGCTGGGGTGGTCGGCACGATGCCCAACATCCCCGCCAACCGGATCAACAGCCAGCTCGACGTGGCGGGTCCGAGCTTCACCGTGTCGGCCGAGGAGGCCTCCGGGGTGGTGGCCCTGGAGATCGCCGCCCGCGCCCTGCGGGAGGGCGAGCTCGACGCGGCCCTGGTGGGAGCGGTCGACCTGTCGGACGAGCCGGTGCACCGCGAGGCGCTTCGGGAGCTCGGGCTCGACGTGAACCCTGGCGACGCGGCGGTGGTGCTGCTGCTCAAGCGCCTCGACGACGCCCGACGCGACGGCGACCGGGTGCTTGCGGTGCTCGACGGCGAGGGGACCCCCTCGGTGCGCGTGGGCGACGGGGCGCTCGATGTCTTCTCCAAGGCGAGGGCGCACGCCGCGTCGGGGCTGCTGAACGTGGCCGCGGCGGCGTGGAGCGTCGCTCACGGGGCCATGCCCCAGGCGTCGAGGGTGGCGGCTCCGTGGCTGGGAGAGCGCGTGGCCGAGGCGACGACGCGCGCTCTGGGCGACGGCGCGATGACGGTGCGGCTGAGCGGGGGAGGGGACCCGACGCCGCTGGGCCTGGAGGCTCCTCCGAGGCTCTACGTCTACGGAGGGAGTGACCGGGCCGCGGTGCTGAAGGCGCTCTCCGAGGGCGTCGAGGGAGGGGTGGGGCCTGCGCGGCTGGTGCTGGTGGCCGCGACGGAAGACGAGCGCCTCGCGCGGGCGCAGCAGGCGAAGCGTCACCTGGAGGGCGGAGCGCCGATGCCCGACGGGCTGGCGTACCGGTCGGCTCCCTTGAAGGGCGACACGGCCGCGGTGTTCACCGGGGCGGCGGCCTCGTACCTGGGCATGGGCCGGGAGCTGGCGCTGGCGATGCCCGGCGCGGTGGCGAAGCTGGGGCAGCGCTTCGGCTCGATGGCGGGCGCGACCCGCTGGAGCTTCGGGGAGACCGCGGAGCCGGAGCACCCGCTCGATCAGCTCTGGGCGAGCGCGTTTCTGTGTCAGCTGCACTCGGAGCTGGTGCGCGACGTGTTCGGGCTGCGGCCCGACGCGACCATCGGGTACTCGTCGGGGGAGAGCAACGCGCTCTTCGCCTCTGGGGCGTGGCGAGACCTCGACGCGATGATCCGAGAGTGCTGGGAGAGCCCGGTCTTCAAGGACGAGATCGTCGGAGAGCAGAAGGCCGCGCGCAGGCTCTGGGCGAGGCAGGGCGCCGCGGGTACGGAGTGGCGCACGTGGAGCGTGGCGGCCCCGGTGGCGGCGGTGCGAGAGGCGCTCGCAGGGGAGGTCGCGGCGCACCTCACGATCATCAACGCGCCGGACGACTGCGTGATCGGCGGCGAGGCCGGCGCGTGCGAGCGGGTGATCGAGCGGCTCGGTCGAGCGAGGGCGATGCCGCTCGGCTACGCGATGGCGGCGCACTGCCCGGAGATCGGGGAGATCGTCGAGGCCTGGTACGGCATCCACCGGAGGGAGACCTTCGTGGTGCCGGGGGTGCGGCACTACTCGGCGGGGAGCGCGACGGCGTTCACGGCGGAGCCCGATGTGATCGCGAAGGCGATCACGGCGCAGGCGGTGGACACGCTCGACTTCCCTCGGATGATCGAGCGCGCCTGGGCGGACGGGGTGCGGGTGTTCATCGAGCACGGCCCTCGCGGCCTGTGCAGCGGCTGGATCAAGAAGGTGCTCGGGGAGCGGGAGCACCTCGCGGTGCCGATGGACGTGTCGGGTCGCAGCGGCGTGCGTCAGCTCGCCAACGCGGCGGCGGCGCTGGTGGCGGCGGGCGTGACGGTGGACGTCGAGGCGCTGCACCGCGCGCTCGGCGCCGACGCGCAGCCCAAGAAGGCTACAGGAGCGACGATGAAGGTACCTGCGCACGCACCGGCGATCCGGCTGCCGGCGTTCGAGACGGGCGTGCAGGTGATGGCTCCTGCGCCGAGGCTGGTCCCGGTGCTGGGCGAGGAGATGCCCGCGGCGGTGGCTGCGCCGGTGGTGGTGGCTGCACCGGTGGTGATGGTGCCGGAGCCGAGGCCCGTGGCGGCTGCGGCGCCCTCGGCGATGGTTGGGGCGACGAACGACATCGTCGCGAGGGCGATGGCCGAACAGGGGCGCGTCGCGGCGATCCACCGGGGGTACCTGGAGGCGCAGGCGACGGCGCACTCGCGCTTCCTGGCGCTGCAGCAGACCATGCTCGCGGGGCTGTTGAGGGCTCGTGGTGGCGTGGGCACGGTGGCGGTGGCTCCCTCCCCGGTACGATCGCTCGGTGGCCAGTCGCCCGAGCCAGACCCCGACCGTAAGGGAGGGAGAGCGACCAGCGAGTCCTCGGTACCCGTTCCGTTCCCCGCTGTCGGACCGAGCGTCGCACCCCCTCCCTCACGGTCGGGGTCTGGCTCCGACGCGGGGCAGTCCGCTCGCGGACTTCCGGTGACTTCCGAAGCGCCCGCATCGATGCCGCAGGTTTCAACCTGCGGCGAGGCCCAGGGTTCACCCCGCGGCCCCAGCAGCCACCCCGGTCCTCGCTTCGATCGTGCCCAGTTGGAGACCCTCGCCTCGGGCTCCATCTCCTCGGTCTTCGGCCCCGCCTTCGCGTCGCAGGACGCCTACGCCCGCCAGGTGCGCATGCCCATGCCCCCGCTGCTGCTGGCCGATCGCGTCACCGGCATCGACGCCGTCCCCAACTCCATGGGCGTCGGAACCCTCTGGACCGAGACCGACGTCACCCCCGAGAGCTGGTACCTCCACGAGGGCCGGATGCCCGCCGGCATCATGATCGAGTCCGGCCAGGCCGACCTCCTGCTCATCTCCTGGCTGGGCATCGACCGGCTCAACCAGGGTGAGCGCGTCTACCGCCTCCTCGGCTGCGAGCTCACCTATCACGGCGAGCTCCCCCAGCCCGGTGAGACGCTCAGCTATGAGATCCACGTCGACTCCCACGCCCAGCAGGGCGACGTGCGGCTCTTCTTCTTCCACTACGATTGCCGGGTGAACGGCGAGCTCCGCCTCTCCGTCCGCCACGGCCAGGCCGGCTTCTTCACCGATGAAGAACTCGCCAACTCCGGTGGCATCCTCTGGGACGCCACCACGGGGGAGCACTCCACCACCGCGCAGCTCGACGCCCCCCTGGTCCCTTGTACGAAGCGATCGTTCTCCCATGAAGACCTCCGCGCCTTTGCGGAGGGCCGCGTGGCGGACTGCTTCGGTCCCGGCTTCGAGAAGGCCCGCACCCACGTCCGCAGCCCTCGCATCTCCGCCGGACGGATGCTCTTCCTCCACGAGGTCGTCGACCTCGACCCCACGGGCGGACCGTGGCAGCGCGGCTACCTCCGCGCCGAGGCGCCCATCACCGCGGACGACTGGTACTTCGCGGGCCATTTCCACAACGACCCCTGCATGCCCGGAACCCTCATGTTCGAGGGATGCCTCCAGGCGATGTCGTTCTATCTCGTGGCCATGGGCTTCTCCGTCGACCGCGACGGGTGGCGCTTCGAGCCCGTCACCGGCACCAAGATCCCGATGCGCTGCCGCGGTCAGGCGACGCCCGAGTCGCGGCACCTCACCTACGAGATCTTCATCGAAGAGGTCATCGCCGGTCCGGTGCCGACGGTCTATGCCGACCTGCTCTGCACCGTCGATGGTCGCAAGGCCTTCCACGCCCGCCGCGTGGGGCTCCGCCTCGTCCCCTCGTGGCCCCTCGACCACTGGGCCCACCTTCCCGCGCTCTCCGGCTCCGACCCCGCGCACGCCGCCATGGAGCTGCGCCGCCTCGGCGGTCTCAAGGGATATGTCGAGCCCAAGCCCGTCGCCGTGGTCGATGGCTTCGCCTTCGACTACGCCTCGCTCATCGCGTGCGCCTGGGGCCGTCCGTCGGCCGCCTTCGGCCCGATGTACACCCGCTTCGACAGCACCCGAGGCGTCGCTCGCCTGCCCGGTCCGCCCTATCACTTCATGTCGCGCATCACCCGCGCCGACGCGCCGCTCGGCGTGCTCCAGCCCGGCGGGGTGATCGAGGCCGAGTACGACATCCCCCCGGGTGCCTGGTACTTCGACCTCAACGGACATCCCACGATGCCCTATTGCGTGTTGATGGAGGCCGCCCTCCAGCCCTGCGGCTGGCTCGCGAGCTACATCGGCAGCGCGCTCACCACCGACGTCGACCTGCTCTTCCGCAACCTCGACGGCACCGGAACCTTCTACGAAGAGATCCTCCCTACCTCGGGGACCCTCCGCACCAGGGTGAAGGTCACGGACGTCTCCCGCTCGGCGGGGATGATCATCGAGTCCTTCGAGGTCGAGTGCTTCATCGGACAGACCCTCGTCTACAAGATGAACACGGTCTTCGGCTTCTTCCCCGCGGAGGCCTTCGTCAACCAGGTGGGATTGCCCGTCACCCCGGAGGACCGCGCCCGCATCGAGTCCCCCTCCGACGTGCTCATCGACCTTCGCGCCCGCCCTGCGAAGTACTTCGAAGGGTCACCCCGCCTCCCCGCCCCGATGCTCTGCATGCTCGACCGCATCACCGCGTGGGAGCCCGATGGCGGCAAGAAGGGCCTCGGCTGGGCCCGCGCCGAGAAGGACGTCCGCTACGACGAGTGGTTCTTCAAGGCCCACTTCTTCCAGGACCCCGTGCAGCCGGGTTCGCTGGGCATCGAGGCCCTGGTGCAGCTGCTCCAGTTCGCGATGATCGAGCGCTCCATGGCCGACGGGGTGGCCAACCCCCGCTTCGAGCCCGTGGCGGTGGGCAAGCCCGCGACATGGAAGTACCGCGGCCAGGTGGTTCCGAAGAACAAGCGCATCACCACGGAGATTGCCATTCTCGAAGTGGGCAATGACGGCGGCGTGCCCTTCGCCGTGGCCGAAGGATCGCTCTGGGTCGACGGCAAGCGCATCTACCACACCCGCCAGCTGGCGATGCGCATCGTACCGGGGGGGAATGGCCCCCTCACCGCGCTGCCGCGCGCCCTCACCCCCGCGGGGCGGGGGCAAGGGCTCTCAGGAGCTGACAGGTTCGCGGTTGGACCGGACGCCCCGAAGCTCATCAGCCCAACACTCACCTCGCAGACGTCAGAGCCCTTGCCCCCGCTCCGCGGGGGTGAGGGCGCGCGGCAGCGCGGTGAGGGGGCCAACGAAGAGACCCTCGACCCCTCCACCGACCTCTGGCTGGGCGACCATCGCCCCACCTGGACGCTCCCCGCGCTTCCGATGATGTCCATGGTCGACCGACTCGCCGGAGCGGTCGCCCGCTCGGGCGCAATGGTCACCGGGCTCAGCGAGGTGCAGGTGCACCGCTGGCTGCCCTTCTCGGGTACGCCCGTTCGGCTGCGCACCGAGGTGAAGGACGGCGGCGAGGTCACCCTCTCGGCCTTCCGCGAAGCCCGCGAGGCCGCCCTCTCCCGCTTCGAGCCCGTGGCCTCCGGGCGCGTGCTCACCGATACCCGATATCCGAGCCCGCCCGCCCCGATGGCCCCCTTGAGCGACGCCGTCGCCGCCGAGGACCCATACGCCTCCGCGGCCCTCTTCCACGGCCCCGCCTTCCAGATGCTCCGCTCGTGGCAGCTGGGCTCGCGAGGCGCCTCCGGCCTCCTCGACCTCTCCCTGCGCGGTGTCCCCCGGGGAACCCTCCACCAGGGCCTCCTCGACGCGCTCACCCACGCCATCCCCCACGACGCCCTCTCTCAATGGTCACCCGATATCTCCGACGACGTGGTCGGATATCCCTATCGGATTCCCTCGCTCACCCTCCATGGAGAGATTCCCTCCTCGGGTGAAGGCCGCGTCGAGGTGCGCTTCGCCGGCTTCGACGGAGAGCCCCGCTTTCTCAAGTACGATATCCAGCTCATCGTGGATGGCACGGTCCTCGTGGCGCTCACCCTCGTCGAGGTGCTGCTCCCCAAGGGGCCCATCGGCCGGGCCTCGCGCCTGGAGCGCCGCGCCTTCCTCCGAGACCGCCGCTTCGTCCCGGGGCTGCGCCTCTCCCGCGTCGAGGGCGCCTCCACCGTCGCCGCTCCCTCCGACGTGAAGCCCAGCGACTGGCTCCCCGGCAACGTCGCGACCATCTACGGCGCTCCCCCGGGAAGCGACCTCATCGCCGAGGTCGCGGTGCGTGACCACGTCGCCTCGCGCGCCATCGTCCACCCGAGCTCCGTGCGCCCCGCGGCCGACCTCCGCAGCGCCACCGTCGCCATGCGCCCGCTGCGCCGGCACTTCCTCGACGTCGCTCGCGAGGGCGACGCCGTCCGGGTGACCGACGCCGGGGCCCCCGCGCTCGACCTCGCTCCCGTGGAGTCCTACTGGCGCAAGCGCTTCGCCATCGGCGCGTGGCCCGTGGAGGACCTCTACTACGGCCTCATCGAGCGCTTCGTCGGCGACGTGGTCATCGCCGACCCGGAGGCCTTCGCCCGCGTCCGCGGCCGTAGCTGCCTCTACCTCGCCAACCACCAGGTGGCGGTCGAGTCGCTGCTCTTCTCGGTGATCGCATCGGCGCTCTCCGAGGTCGCCACGGTCACCCTCGCCAAGGCCGAGCACCGCGGAACCTGGGTGGGCGAGCTCATCCGACACAGCTTCAGCTACCCCGGCATCACCGACCCGAAGCTCATCACCTTCTTCGACCGCGATGACCGCGAGTCCCTCGTGCGCATCATCGGCGAGCTCGCCCAGGACATGGCGCAGCGGGGCAAGAGCGTGATGGTCCACGTGGAGGGGACGCGAGGGCTCTCCTGCCGCCAGCCGGTCATCAAGATGAGCTCGGCCTTCATCGACATGGCCTTCGCCGTGGGCGCTCCCATCGTGCCGGTGCGCTTCGTCGGAGGTCTCCCCCAGGACGAGCTCTCGCAGCGCCTCGAGTTTCCGCTGGGCTACGGCCGCCAGGACATCTGGATCGGCCGCCCCATCGAGCCCGCCGCGCTCGCCTCGCTCCCGCTGAAGGAGCGCAAGCAGGTCGTCATCGACGCCATCAACGGCCTCGGACCCTCTCCCTCCGACGAGCGCCCCACTGGCCCGGACCCCGCCTTCGCACGCCGCGTCGAGCCGTGGACCCTGCGCTGCGGGGGCACCACCGAGCACGCCGTGCTCATGGCCACCCTCGACGCCCTCGGGTCCTACCGCTCCGAGGCCACCGCCCGCTTCGTGGCAGGCGCCCGCGAAGGAGCGATCGTCACCGGGGAAGGCCCCGCTGGCGAGTGGCTCTCCGGCTTCGCCCGATGGCTCCTCGGGGGGCGCTCCCACGTGGAAGGAATGACCCGCTGATGTCCCTGATCCACCGCCCGTTTCGCCGCGTCGGGGTCGTCAACCGCGGAGAGGCCGCCGTGCGCTTCCTCCGAGCCGCCCGAGCGTGGTCCAAGCGCCACCGGGAGCCCATGGAGGTGGTCGCGCTCTATACGCACCCCGACCGCGACGCGATGTTCGTGCGAGAGGCCGACGAGGCCATCCTGCTCGGAGACGCGCTGGTCCCCGGCTCCACCGGCGCGATGCGAAGCGCCTACCTCGACGTGCCCCGGGTGGTGTCGCTGCTGGTCGAGGCCGGCTGCGACGCCGTCTGGCCGGGCTGGGGATTCGTCTCCGAGCGACCCGACTTCGCCGACGCCTGCGCCGACTCGGGGCTGGTCTTCATCGGCCCTTCGGGCTCGTCGATGCGGCTGCTCGGCGACAAGATCGGCGGCAAGCGCGTGGCCGAGGACAACGGCGTCCCGGTCACCCCCTGGAGCGGCGGCCCGGTGGTCGACGCCGCCGAGGCCACCCGCCACGCCGAGCGCATCGGGTACCCCGTGCTGCTCAAGGCCGCCGCGGGCGGTGGGGGCCGCGGGATCCGCATCGTGCGCGCCGCCGACGAGGTCGCCGTGGCCTTCGCCAGCGCCTCCGCCGAGGCCCGCGCGGCCTTCGGTGACCCGACCCTGCTGGTGGAGTCCTTCGCCCCGGAGGCGCGCCACGTCGAGGTGCAGATCATCGCCGACTCGCACGGCCGCGTGCACGCCGTCGGAACCCGCGATTGCAGCATGCAGCGCCGCCACCAGAAGGTGCTGGAGGAGGCCCCCGCGCCGGGCCTCGGAGCCCTGGAGGAGCAGCTCAAGGACGCCGCGATCCGCATCGCCCGCGCCAGCGGATACGTGAACGCAGGGACGGCGGAGTTCCTGGTGAGGCCCGACCTCTCGGGCTTCTACTTCCTGGAGATGAACACCCGGCTCCAGGTGGAGCACCCGGTCACCGAGTGCGTGACGGGCCTCGACCTCGTCGGGATGCAGATCGACGTCGCCCGGGGCGAGAGGCTCCCCGAGTCGCTGCCCCCCGCCCGAGGCCACGCCGTCGAGGCGCGCCTCAACGCCGAAGACCCCGACGAGGGCTTCCGCCCCAGCGCGGGCAGGCTCATCCGCTTCGAGCTCGCCACCGGCCCCGGGGTGCGCGTCGACTCCGGCTTCCTCGCGGGCGACGTGGTCCCCGGCGAGTTCGACTCCATGCTCGCCAAGGTCATCGCCACCGGACCCACCCGCGAGGACGCCCTCGCCCGGCTGGAAGAAGCCCTCGCCCGTAGCACCGTCGCCATCGAGGGCGGCGCCTCCAACCGCTCTCTGCTTCTGGAGCTCGTCGACCACGACGCCATGCGCGAGGCCCGGGTCACCACCCGCTGGCTCGACCACCACATCGCCGATCGCCCCGGCGCCCTGGCCCGCCCGCACCTCGACGCCGCCCTGGTCGCCGCCGCGGTCGGAGAGCACCAGCGCGCCCGCGCCGACGAGATCGCCGAGGTGATGCTCCACGCCCACCGGGGGATGCCCACGAGCGTCCCCCAGGCGGAGCCTCGCTCCTTCCGCTTCGCCGTCGGCGGGGCCTCGCTCTCCCTGGACGTGCTCGCCACCGGACCCGAGCGCTACCTCATCACCTGCGCCGGACAGTCGGCGGAAGTCACCTGGCAGTCCACCGGACCGGGCACCGCGGTGCTCACCCTCCACGGCCGCCGCCTCGGCGTGGTGCAGGTGGTCACCCCCACGGCGCTCCACGTCGAGGTCGACAGCGTCGCCCACCGCCTCGCGCGCGCCTCCGACGGACGCGTCGTGGCGCCCGTCCCCGCGGCGGTGACGCAGGTGTGCGTGCGCGAGGGCGACGTCGTCGCCGAGGGCGACCGGCTCATGACCCTGGAGGTCATGAAGATGGAGATCGCCATCGAGGCCCCGGTGGGAGGGCGCATCGGTCGACTCCTGGTGGGCGTCTCGTCGCTGGTCACCGCGGGGCAGTGCCTCGCCGTCATCGAGGGCCGGGACGCCGAGCGCTGGTCCGCCGTGGAGGGCCTCGCCCCGCTGCGCGCCGACCCCGCCGTCGAGCCGGACACCCACGCCGCCGCGCTGCGCCTCGGGGTGATCCTGGGATACGACCACCCCGCCCGCGAGGTCGTGGCCTCGCTGGCCCTGCTGCGCGACCGCAAGGTGCGCGTGGGCCGCGGCGAGCTCGCCCGGCTCCTCGACGCCTACGTCTCCCACGAGCGCCTCTTCGAGACCGCCCCCGGCCCCGACGGCGTGGCCCCGGTCGACCACCTCGCGCGCTACCTCCGCCCCCGGCGGGGCGACGCCCAGGGCTTCCCCGAGGCCTTCGTGGCGCAGGTGCGCGCCTCCCTCCTCTGGCACGACGTGAGGGACGCCGACGCGGCGGCCCGGCACGACGACGCCATGCTCCGCATCCTCCAGGCGCACCGGGCGCTCGGGCTGCGAGACCGGGTGATCCTCGGGGTGCTGACGGCGGTGGTGCGGGCCGACCACGACGACGCGACGGAGTCCGAGCGCAGCACGCTGAGGGAGCGCCTGGAGGCCTTCGCGGCGATGGTGGTGCTGCGCGACCGCGCCCTCTCGGAGGCGGCTTACACGGTGGTGTATCACCTCTGCGACCGCCCCCTGCAGCGCGCCCAGGCCCGCACGCTCTCCCGCGCCGCCGAGGAGGTCTTCGCCCGACTCGTCTCCCCGACGGCCTCCGCGGTCTCCCGCGCCGCCGCCGAGCAGGAGCTCGACGCGCTGCCTCACGGGGCCCTGCTGGCGCTGATCCCCGTGGCCCCGGCGCTCGCCCGCAGCGCCCCTCGCGCGACGCTGCTCGACCTCCTGGTGCGCCGGCTCCACCCCGACGCCGAGCGCGTGGAGACCCCCGCGGACGCGGCGACGGCGGCCCTCTACGCCACGCCCGGAGCCTCGGTGCTCTCGGTGCTGTCGAGCCCCTCGGAGATGGTCGCCGACGCCGCCAGGGCGCTCGACCTGCTGCCCGACGGCGACCGACCGCTGGAGATCGACGCCTTCGTGGCCGAGCCCGACCCCTCGTGGCTCTCGGCCTTCGACGAGGGCGGAGCGGCCTCGCTCGGGGGGCTGCCGAGGCGGGTGCGCCGCTTCTCGGTCAACTGGGGCAACGTGGAGCACGGCCGGCTGAGCCGCACCTTCTCCCGCGGCGCCGACGGCCTCTTCGCGGAGGACCGCTTTCTCCGGGACTTCCACCCGGCGCGCATCGAGGCCTGCGAGATCGAGCGCCTCGGGGCCTTCGAGCTGGAGCGCCTGCCCGCCCCGGGGGAGGTCTTCCTCGCGGTGGCCCGCTCCCGGCAGGACCCGTCGGACCAGCGCCTCGTGTGCATCGTGGAGGTGGAGCGCATCGACCCGGAGCGCGACCCGGAGACGGGCGTGCTGCGGTCGATCCCGGGCTTCGAGCGGGTGTACCTCACGGCGCTTCACGCCATGCGCGACGCCCAGGCGGTGCGCGCCCGCGACCCGAAGCCCTTCTGGAACCGCCTCGTGGTCTTCACCCGTCCGCTGCTCACGCTCACCCGCGAGGAGATGATGACCGTGACCCGCCGTCTCGCTCCGGCGACCGCGGGGCTCGGTCTGGAGAAGATGATCCTCCGGGCGCGTCGCCCCGACCCGGCCTATCCCCTCGGCCGCCCGCTTCAGGTCGAGTGGACCAACCCCACCGGCCACGGCGCCACGCTCACCGCGACGGACCCCGACATGGAGCCCGTGAGCGTGCTCACCTCGGACGAGAGACGCATCGTCGAGGCGCGCCGCAAGGGCCTCTTCTACCCCTACGAGCTGCTTCGGGCGCTCTCTCGCGACGACGACGCGGGCCCCTTCCCCCGCGGCAGCTTCACCGAGCTCGACCTCGGCCCCGACGGCGAGGGCCTGGTGCCCGCCGATCGACCCTACGGCCACAACAGCGCCTACCTGGTGGTGGGCGTGGTGACGAGCCGCTTCGAGCCCTTCCCCGACGGGCTCTCCCGGGTGCTGCTGGTGGGCGACCCGACGCGAGGCATGGGCTCTCTTGCGGAGCCCGAGTGCCGTCGCATCATCGCGGCGATCGACCTGGCCGAGCGCGAGGGCATGGCGGTGGAGTGGGTGGCCGTCTCCAGCGGCGCCCGCATCGCCATGGACAGCGGCACGGAGAACCTCG